>Ga0222694_1000063_pt1 | contig 29869 bp, 74 predicted proteins | sample AntAcemetage1333_FD_181145 | JGI IMG/M metagenome (GOLD analysis project Ga0222694, IMG submission 181145) | Saline water microbial communities from Ace Lake, Antarctica - #1333 | ecosystem: Environmental > Aquatic > Non-marine Saline and Alkaline > Saline | place: Antarctica: Ace Lake...
TTCATTCTATCACTAATTGATAATTCTTTCATTCTTGTATTTTTTTCGTTCTTTGTCTGTTAATAATTTTCTCCCTTTTCCGATGTGATATTTAAAACATTCATCACATTTGTATGCAATCATTTTGTGTATGGTATGATCAAATGAATTGACTCGTTTTGCTTCCGTAATAGCTAAATCCAAGGTTTCAAATTTCTTTTTTGATACTAATATTTGTTTCATGTTTTCATCAAACCTGAGAAATCTTTTACATTTCATTTCAAAATATTTATTTTTTTTCTAATTGTAGTATTCCAACCTTTGTTATCGGTAACTTTTAAGCCTATGTTAAATTCACCAATTGAACCAAATTTGTAAGCATAATAGGTATTATAACTTGCAACAGTCCATTCATTTTTCTTTTCAAAACTCCATTGGTACTTTAGTATGGATTCTGCATCGTAACTATTGGTATCATCAAATATAACATAAGTTGAGGTATCAATGTTATTTTGAGGTGAATAAGTAAAATCTGCAATAGGACTTGTGTTAAAATCACCAAGTTCATTTGTACAACTTATTAATCCCGTTATTAAACCAACTATTAAAAATATTGTTTTCATATTTTTTATTTTATCATTGAAAGTAATTCTTCTATAAATTCAGCTTCTCCGCATTCTTTACCGATTGTAAATGCATCATCGAAATTTCCACCGCTAAGATCATTAATATCAAAATAACCATCTCTTTCTGTTACTTCTTTGACCATGTTCGATTGTTCTAAATTTCTACGTTTTTCTAAAAATTCTTTAATTTTTTCCGACCGTAAGTTCCAGAATGCTATTACTTTTTCTATGTGATCATCACCATTAAATTCACGGGTTTTTACTTCACATTTAGAACATTTTATTCTAACTTGTTCAATGTGATCATCTTCTCTTGATTCTATTGTTGCAATCCCATCACAAAAAGGACATCTTTTTAAATCTTTCATATAACTATTTTGTTAATTCAACAATTATATAAGGTTCATGTACGGGATCCGATGTATTTCCTTCAGTTCTTTTAATCTTTTTCATTGTATGAGTAATGTTACATACCTGTAACGTTGTTTTGATACCATGATACAATACCAACATAGAATCACCGTTTTTTGGTATTTCTGCAAATACTGTAACTTGTGTACAATCAAAATCATCCAAATTAGTTACACAATGACCTTTGATAAATTTATCTACATATCTATTCATAGTTTTTACATTTTAAACAAATTCATTTGGGTCATTGACAAGTTTTCTTTTAGATTGTGACCCGTATAAATAACCTAAACAAAAAGTTTTACATGAAGTTGAAAGTATTTGATGATTGTAACCTTCAGTCATCATTAATTGAAAATTTCCAACTGGCATTTCACTTTGAGTCATTATTAATCTATTTTCTTTCAAATTCAAGTAAACATAATATTTTATCATTTTAATAAATTTTTATATTAATGTAAATATAACAAAAATAATGATACGTATTACATATCAATTACATTTATTTTCTTTAAATTTTCATAATATTTTCTTGGTATAAAATCTCGACCTTCAAGTAGAAAGTTAATGTATTTTTTGGTTGGTTCACATGATTCATCTATCCATTTTTGTTGTGCAATGTAAACCATAGCATTTTCAATACCAACATTTGTGCTAACATTCATCTGTGTCCTGAAATAATGCGTCGGATGTCCTTCAAATTTATCAAGTTTAATCATTTCATCTTCCGATACCCAATACAGTATTCCGTACACAACTGAACCTTTTTCATGTTCAATGTTTGCCCAACCAACTTGGTTATTCTTTTTTGATTTCTTGTTGAATACAAGTTTGTAATCGTTTATCCAACCGGATCGTATCCTGAATGGCACGATACCACGATTTTTCAGTCTTTTCCTGCTCATGTTACTGCCGAATGCAAAATATATCATTTTTTGTCTTTGTATTTAATTATGTACCAGCCATTTTCAAAATCATGTTCCCAATGTATTATTTCAACGGATTGTTCCCATTCTTTTGAATATTTTTCTTGGAATTCTTCTTCACTCCACTTTATTGAATGTTTCATAACCATATTGATGTTGATCTCACCAACATTTGAATCCAGTTGTGGGTTTTGTCTTTGTTACAAGTTTGTCCACAAGGTCTGTTTCATAACCATCTTGATGTTGATTTTCAACTTCTGTTTCCATTGTTAAAAAAATTTCTTTAAGTCTATCAAGCAAATTATTATGATTCTTGAAAACGTTATCTTCTGTAATATCGTAAAAATAACCCGGTTTTGAATACGGCATTATCTGGTAAGTAACTTCGTCGGTAATCATGATTTTGTTAACTTTACCAGTAATGATCTTTAAAATTTTATTGGTGTCATTTGTGGGTAAGATACAGAATACTTTATCTCCTTTTTCGTATTTTAAATTGTAAGTTTTCATTTTCTTTTTTTAGAATAAAATATTTTTTTTGTTTCAAGATCATTTAATTTATCTTTCGGTATTTTCAATTTTTTAGATACTTCATATGAACATTCATCAACACTTCCAACATCGAATTGAATCGGTAGATCTGTGTTTAACTCTTCAATCCAGTCCTCAAATTTTGCTGCCGCTTCGAATGGCATGCAATAAGTTCCTTCTCCGGATGCGAATCCTGAATCATTTTCTTTATCGTAGATTTCAATACGACCCATTCGATAGAATTCGCCCAATAATGAAAAAACTCCGTAACCTACTGTTGAATATGAAAATCTTTTTTCCATTTTATGTTGGATCGCTTGGAAAATTCATCCAATGTGTTGGATTTAAATCAGCTCTAAAAACTTGTACACCTAGAGCATTTTTTATCGGTCTATCAATGGTTTTCCATCCGTATTTTTTTGTGAACAATGCTTCAGTTTGACCGAATTCATCAAATATCCAATAATGTCCACCATTTTTTGGTAAGTTATTTTCTTTTCCTATTTCTTTTCCTATTTTAATCCATTTCATTTTTAATTTCTTTATTTTCTAAATAATCTAATTGTATTCCAGCTCTTTCAAGTAGTTCAAGTCCATCTGTAATACGATATTTACGTGAATAAACAACACGCTTAATACCTGCTTGAATTATAAGCTTGGCGCATTCAATACATGGTGAATCAGTTACATAAAGAGTTGCACCTTCGCTACTATTATTTGATTTTGCTACTTTTGTGATGGCGTTAGCTTCTGCATGAAGTACATATGCTTTTGTTTCATTGTTTTCATTTTCACAAACATTCTCAAAACCAGAAGGAGTGCCATTATAACCATCAGAAATTATCATCCTGTCTTTCACAATTAAAGCTCCAACTTTACAACGTTCACAATATGAATTTTCAGCCCATACATAAGCCATTTTAATATAACTGTAATCGAATTTTTTATCCATTGTTTAACGTTTTTAAGTTACAAATATTTTTTAATGCGGTATTAAATTTATTTTTAAAAGAATTTAAATCAATATGTTCTGTAATATATGCTTCTTCCTTTGTATATTCAAGTATGGTAAACATATTAAATTTTGATCCAATATATTTTTCAGGATGATTTTGTTCGTAATATGGAATGTCAAAACTTATTGCTTTAGTTTTAAAAAAATCAAATTCTCTATAAAATCTTATTGTTTGACCATCACCAAACATTTTTATATCTAAATTTGTGAGATCTTTTAATGATACATTATTTGAAAATATACAATCTTTGTAAAAAACATCAGGTAAATTTTTTAATTTAATTTTCATATTTTTTTATATTTAATTATTTCAACAATTTCCTTTATTTGTTTTACTTCAAAAACAGAATCCCAATTAAAATTCCAACCCAAATCTTGAACACTTTCATCTCTATTTGCAGTTGCATAAATATATCGAAAAAACTTATCACCAATTGGTACAACATAAATTACTTCGTCCCACCATCTATGAGAATTTCTACTTATTTCAGTTTCATTTCCACTCCATACTAACAATTCTAATGCTTCTTCTTCATTGAAAATTTGCTGCTTACCATTAGGTTTACAATAAACTGCTTCAATATATTTTATTATTTCTTTTTTTATCATAATTTTTTTGTTAAATTCCATTCATATTTAGACCACATTTCAGGTTTCTCAGTTTTTAAAATTCCTTTTTGTCTTTCAGTACAATTATCGAATGTGATTCCTTTTCTTTCTAAGAATAATTCTATCATTCTTGTTTTATTTTTCATTTTCAAGAATTAATTGTTTTGCTTTATCTATTGCTTGACCTAATAAGTTTTCACCTTTCCATTGTTCAGGTGGAGTACTTGATGCATCATATACATTCAATCCAATTCCCCAAATTTTATCATATGGACTTGCTTCAACAAATTTCTTATTTATAGATTTAAGTTCTTTTAACATTTTAGGATTTTGCATAAACTTTAAAATATTTCCATTGACTACAATATCAAATTTAAATTTGTCCCATAATTTGACATCAAAATTCTTTATTCTTCTACCTAATGCTTTTTGATTTTTTGGATTTCCATCTGCCAATATTCTTTTAGCAATTAAATTATCACCCATCAATAAAGCTTTTTTATACATCATATATTGTTCTGCACAACTGAAAACAATATCTGTATGAATTTCATCTATAAACGGTGATGATGCCCATTGTGAAAATGTACCACCCCAAAAGAAATGATATTTGTCTGTAATTTTTTGATTTTTCATGTTTAATCTCCTTGATGTGTAAATGTTGTTATTCTTCTAATTGGTGGAAAATTTTGTTGATCAATATAACTTTGTCTACTATATAAACCAAAACCTCTACATTTTGGATCTTCTACTAATTCGTCTAATATATTTCCTTCAACGTAAATTATTATTCCATCATCCTGAAATAATGAGGTATCTAAATTTCCTTTGATGTTTAAAATTGTATAATTTCTTTTTTAATTTCTATTTTTAATGTCAAATAACATTTGATCTTTATTTACATAAGTTTGTAATATTGTATAATCTTTTGCAAATTTTAATTCACTAGCTAAAACATAAAATATTGAATAAGCTGTATAAACTTGCTTATTTTCCCCTTCCCTTGTACCTTTCCATTTAGATGCTAATATTTTATACCAAGGTTCTTCAGCTTCTTTATTTTGTAAAGATTCTATTTCATCTCCCAGTTTTTTGTATTGAATTTTTAATTTATCTAAATTCTTTTTCATTTATTTGTTTATTTTATTTCGTTTTTCTTCTGATAATGAGGCCAACCATTGTAATCTTAATTTATTACAATTATGTCTATTTCCTTTGCATTTAAGAGTAGTATCTGGATTTTCTTTACACCATTTTATCCATTCATTCCAACCAGCTTGTCCTTCATCATGACAAAATTCACGGCCTGTATTTGATTCATCATAATTTATGCAATCATAGTCTCCACCATATTTATTTTGTGGTTTGTCTGGGTTATGTCTTTTCTTTTTCATTTAATTTGATTCTACAAAATCACATTTTTTATTTAAACACCAACTCTTTGATCCATCTCCAGTCATTTTATTACATCCACAACTAGGACATATTTTTGATAATTCAGTAAAATGTTTTTTATAAAGAATTTCAGCATCATTAATAATCATACTAGTTTGGAGTGGTGATGCTGATTTTTCTAGTTCACCACCCAATTGTAACATTTTTATTAAAAAATCATTCATAATTTTTATTTCTTGGTTTTTTCAAATTGATGTAACATTAAACTAAAATTTTGTACAAACTTCTCATTCTTAGATAATTCATATTCACCAATAGTATCTAATATAGCATGAACAATCTCATGATAAAATACCTGTTCTGGTAATAAATTAGTTTTTATTTCGTTATCTAATGTTATTAACGATTTATCATATTCACAATAACCATTAGAATCTAAATCCATTAATCTGTCATGATCTATTTTAACATTCCATTTAATTGCTCCCAAGTAAAATTCTTTAATTTCTTTCATTTCCTTTTTATTGAGTTTAATATTTTATACATTAAATGTAAAAAGTTTAAACAGATATTTTTGCTTTGATGTGAGGGTGAGGATTATAGTCACTTAATTGAAAATCTTCATATTTAAAGTCCCAAAGTTCTTTAACATCTGTATTTAATTTCATTTTTGGAAGAGGTCTTGGCTCACGAGTTAATTGTAATTTTGCTTGCTCAATATGATTATTATAAATATGTACATCTCCATATGTATGTATGAATTCACCAACTTTATATCCAGTTATTTGTGCAAGCATCATTGTTAATAAAGCATAACTTGCTATGTTGTATGGAACGCCAAGAAAAGTATCATTTGACCTTTGGTATAACTGAAGACTTAATTTTCCATCACCAATCCAAACTTGCCATAGAACATGACAATTTGCAAGTGATTGTTTTCCATCTTTAATATTTTCAGCAAATGTTTTACCAGCTACTGGTAATGTCGATGGATTCCAAGCAGTTACCATATGTCTTCTACATTTTGGATCTTTACGAATTCTATCAACTAATATTTTAATTTGATCAACTTCTCCACCATTCCAACTTCTCCATTGTGAACCATATACTGGTCCTAAATCTCCATTTTCATCGGCCCATTCATTCCAAATACGAACACCATTATCTTTAAGATATTTAATGTTTGTATCTCCTTTGAGCATCCAAAGAAGTTCATGAATTATTGATTTTAAGTGTAATTTTTTAGTTGTTAATAAAGGAAAGCCTTTAGAAAGATCAAATCTTTCTTGATGACCGAAAAGACTTATTGTTCCTGTACCAGTTCTATCACTCTTTTGTACACCATTATCAAAAATTGTTTGAATTGTATTTAAATATTGTTTCATTTAATTTGTCATTTTTTTTTTAAAAATTAAACGTTTAAAAGTATAATCTCTTTGAGTTCTGCCCACATCGGACAATTTGTATTTAATGTATACCCATCACATTCTGGTACATTATTTGAGCAAATATTACATTGCCATCTTATACCGTTTAAACTAAGATCTGGTATCTCATGAGTATTACCCATACAATGTCTACACAAGTCCTTTATAGAAATTAATCTTATTTCCTCGTTATTTTTATTTGTAATCATTCCTCAATTTTTTAAAAATTTCTATTATTTTAATCAGCCTCTATTAGAGTCGCCGGGAGGATTTGCACCTCCATTAGTAAATTGTTCTTTGTAAGCGTCGACTGACAAATTAGTTCAATTTACCACAATTAGGTTATCCAATTCAAACAAGGGGTTATTCGAAATATTTCCACGTTCTTGTTTTCAATCCTAATCAGCTAATATCGTTACTTTCATAACTACAACGACATATTTATTTTTCAGTTTTCAGTTTTTATATGGTGAATTGTTTTGTTTTTCCATATTGTGATTTTACCTCGTTTACTAACCATACACCATTTTCTGATAAATAAAAATCAATTCCATCTAACATCATTGGTGTTGTATTAATTTTAAATACAAATGCATTTTCATTTTTACAGTGACGTTCTGCAACTATTAATGCAGTAGAATGATTTGAACTTAAATGAACATGATTTCGGTTCATTTTTTGTATTCCGTTTTTGTTAATACTTTTAAGATTTCTTGTTGCTGTACCATGATATAAAAATTTTGGTGGAACTTTCATTTTTGGCTGAACATCAACTTTTAAAGAATGACCTTGATTCGCTCGAATTTTTGTTTTATCTTTATTGAATGAAAATCTTTTCTTGTTATTTGATTTAACTATTTCATTAAGTTCATCAAATGTTACTTCTATTTTTATAATGATATCATTTACATTAACCCATCCATTTTTATCTATAATTAGATCTTCTGGATTGTGTCGTAATAAATAACTTAATTGTCTACCTCTATTTTTCATCCTATTTTTTTATTGTATTCTAAAAATTTCTAACCATTTTATTTTCATTATTCCATCTGCTTCTACTGCTTGCATTTGATCTGTTCCACAATACTCTCCCTTTGTCACATCAAATATGATTCTATTTAATCCAGATGATAATGAGTGTTTCATTGTACGAATTATCTTACCATTTAATCGATACACAGTTTTATATGGTCCTAATTCAATTTCATATAAATTATATTCTTCTGAAGGTTTAAACTTCTTGTTCTTACGTCCGTTCCAAAGTGTGGATTTTTTACCTCTTATTCCATTATAATCATATCCCCAATGATGGGTGCATGCTGCTTCATTTTCCCATTCACCACAATGTTCAATCATATCATGTTCAGGCATTCCATCATCACCGAATAACCAAAATGCTGACCAGATTCCTTTAGCATTAGGTGTTTTTATAAGAGATCTTATTGTTCCATATTTGATCGTAAAATTTGACCATAAATAAGCGTCTTTTGATTTTGCTTCTTTTGGTTTTGTCATAATAATCTCATCTTGTGTGATTGTGATATTATCACTTGATGCACCTTGTTGATCATATGGAAGATTGTCCCTGAACATTGGATCCTCACCTTCTACATAGTTTTTGTTCCATCCCTCTTGCCAAGGCATGTTGCCAATTGTGATATTCTCCGGTGTTATGATTGTTCGATCACCATCAGGTATCCTTTCATTCTTGAGATATTTTTCATAAGATTGAAATTTTGTACATTTGAACCATCTGGATTCAAAAAAGCTTCGTATGTCCATTATTTATTTTTTCTTTTTTTCTTTTTTGCAGAATTCTATAGTTAACATTTACTTTACCGGTACTGATATCACGTAATTTAGATTTAAGCAACATCTTTTTGAAGTTTGGAATATGTTCAATGAACAATTTACCTTCAATGTGATCATATTCATGTTGAATAATTCGAGCTACCATACCATCAAATTTCTCTTTTTCGTGGTAATTAAAATTTTCATCATGGTATGAAATGTAAATTATTGATTTTCTTTTTATGATTTCATTAATACCAGGAACACTCAGGCAACCTTCTTCAATTTCAGTAATTTCTCCTTTTTTGTCAATCATGCATGCATTTATGAACACTTTTTTAACTTTAAATTCAGGTGCATCCAAGACGAATAATCTAATCGGCTCATTAATTTGATGTGCAGCAAGTCCAACTCCGTTTGAGTGATACATTGTTTCAAACATGTTCTCGATTAATAAATCAAGATTTTCATGATCTTTGTAAATATCCTTACCAACTTTTTTAAGTGTTGGATGACCATATAATGCTATCGGTAGTATCATGTTATCATTTATAAAAATCAAATGTGTCCAAACCTGTGTAAGTTCTTATCAACTGCCTTACATCTTCTCCAGCTTTTGTTGCCATTGCTTCACGAGTTTTTTGATCAATTTTTTCCTCTTCCTGTAAATCCCAAATTTTATCCATTAAAACTGACATGAATATTTTTATTCCTGCACGAACACCATCTTCAGTGTATTCTGGTTTTGTACCAATATTAGCTTCGAATTCCCATAAAGTTCCTTCTATTTCATCCAAAATTGGACTTATTTTTTTTCCGATCATTTTTTTCTTATTTAATGTTACATTTTGTTAAAAATTCTGCCATTGTTCCACCTTTTGATCCACCGTGACCATCCGATCTTGTTGTCCAATTTAAGTATTCATAATACAAATCATGTTTTTTCTTCAATTCAGGTAAATCATTTTCTGTACATTCAATAAAATCAAAGGATTTCAAACATTCATACGAAAAATAACTTCCATGCCATGATTTTTCAACATTCATTTGATGTGTGTACTCATCTTTGCCGTTGTTAATGAATATTGAAAAATCATGGGATCGATATAAATATTTGGATTTTTTCATTTTATTCATATGAATTTAGCATTGTTAGGTATTTGTTTCCAATATTTTTCAGGTACATCTCCTTGGCACCATAGATTACGTGATTTAATTTTACGACCATCGAAAAATTCTATGTTAAATTCTCTTCCACCATGTCCCTTAAAATAAGCACCAGGAGAATCTTCTGCTATGTGATACCTTGTATGATCAACAACAACTGTTAATTCATCATGCAGTTCAATTTTTTCCAACCAAAAATGGTCTTTATGACATTCACTGCTGCATAAAATAGCATTGGTGAATCGGCTTTTTTCTATTTCTTTATTGCAAATTACACAATTCATTGTTTTAATTTTAAGTTATACATGAGAATGATAAAGTTCACCCTTTCATTGGATCATGGTAAAATTCCATACTTTTTCATAAAATCATCAAGAAGCTTTTCAAATTCAAGTTCATTTCCTTTTCCTTGATTTTTCATTGTTTCCCTAATTTCATAACATTTTTGTTTAATGTTTTGATAGTTTAATGTATGTTTACCCATTTTTTATTTTTATTTTTAGATGTTGTCATTATCAGATTCATGTTGCCATTCAGCAAACGTTGGCCAATTTTGATCGTGTTCGTTTACTTTTATCAAGTTCGGTTTGAACTTCCATTTGACGTTAAGATGCAAATCGTTCCATTTAATTCCATATGTGGTAAATTCATTAAATTTTTTGTCCACTTTTGTTGAAACGATGGATTCATCACTTATTGTTAAAAATGCAACTCCGAAATTTCTAGGAACAAAAAATTGAAGTAAATCTTCTGATTCCAGTATATGTGATGTGCATTTTCCAAAATTTTCAGAATGTTTTCTTAGATCAACAATGACAAATTGTACAATACCTTGAACACACCTGATGATTTTATTTTGCGCGAATTCGTTTTCCTGAAAATTGAATCCTCTTAAAACTCCTTTGTTTGAATAAATTTCAACATCTTGAATGAATTTTATGTGTTCAGGAATTTTGGAATCAATTGAATGACACATCGCGTATTCATGTAACCATCCATTTTTATCGATTTGTTTGTTAGAATCGAATGATACAACTTCTTCTAAACTAGTTGGTCCTGTAAAACCAATTGGTCCTGTTGATCCTGTAAAACCTTCAAAATTCTTTAAATACACATGTTTATTATTTTTATTTGATTATGTTAAACGCATACGTTGCAATGTTTTTAAATATGACATTTGTATGTTTGTATATAAATTCACAAAAATCTTTTAGTAAATCTTTTATGACCCATGATATGGCAGATATTGGCCACATGAACCACCATCTAAAAACATTACCTTTTAGATCATATATCATATCTTGTATTGCATAATCTTTATCATCTTTTGTCGGTTCCGTATATTTTATTAAAAAAGTACGTTTCTTTTTTAATCCATAAAAATAAGTTCTTATTAATGAAAACAAAAACCCGATCCCAAGATATAACAATACAGAGGTCCAACTTAAAATTGGAACGTATACATTGGGATCAATTATACCAGCTAAGTACATGAAAGCTGCATAAACTATTAATGCAAAAAATGCAATTGAACCTTCCTCATTAAATTCACTAACAAAAAATAGTATTAACAAAGTTGAGGTAAAAATACAAAACCAAATGAAACTACCAAACAATGTAGCAGCTAATATTCCTTCTATCATAATTTTATTTTTTAATTTAAATTTATATTCTTTATTTTATATACAAAAAAATCAATAGGTTTAGTTTTTATTTTGGTTTTCCATCTTTAACCCATTGATTCATTTCTTCAATATGATGATCTGCTAATGTTGATGCTAAATCACATAATTTTTGGAGTTTTTCATCTTCTTCATCGGTCCAACCTTTGTCTTCTCGATATCCCAATTCAACAATAAGATCCATGAATGCCATTTCGGTACTCACTTTCAATCTTGTTTTTAATGGGATTTTCTTCATTGCTTTTGATAAAAAATTATTTTCCATGTTCACAATTATTTGTTTTATATTCTATTAATCGGTATTTTATCTGTTCTTAAAATAACTTTGGGCATTTGTTTGCCAACTTTATCAAATTCTGATCTTAATTTTTTACCCATTTTCTTAAACATACTTTCCCATGATGCATTGTTTTTCCTATCACCTGGAATATAAGGAAATATATCTTCTCCAATTGTCTTATCAGCAATAAAGGAAAGTTTTCGTCTATTTTTATTTCTGTTTACGTTTTGGTGGATCCGGATTTCTGAAACTCCATTTATCCATTCCTCTTTGTTGTTGTCTATATTTTTCGTCAATTGTAATCACATCTCTATCAGCATCGGTTAAAACTCCACCGATAAACATTTCCAATTCTTGGAATGCTTGAAAAGAATCAAATACTTTGAAAAATTTTATTTCTTTAAGGGATGGGTTTAAAGTACATGTGTTTTTTACAACACTATCAAATCTGTAAGTGGTAGCAAGTAAATCAATTTTAAAAATTGGCACCTTAAAATCTATAAATGTTTGAAACATTTTTTCCGAATTGTTAAATTCATCAAAAAATGCAACAATTTCTTTTTTTGTTCTTGATGCATTGCTCCACCATCTGTTTGTAGCTTTTGAATTGTTTGCCTGTTTTACCAAGAATTTCTTAGCGTTATCACCATAGAGATAATGTACCGCAGAATGTTTACCAGTTACCCTTTCAAATTTATATCCAACGTATGTTTTACCACAAAATCCAACCAGAAATGGCTTGTAATACAGACCATCAACTATTCTATTGATTGGTTTGGAATTTGAAGGTATTCTGTCCAATTCTGTTTTTATTTTTAATGACGTTTCTATCGAATGTCTTGTGTAAACAATTGTTTTATCTACACCATTAACACCAACTGCACCATCGTAATAATCATGAAATTTTGAAACTATGTACATTGTTTTAAATTTGTTTTAAATTGATTTTAGGATAAATATAACAAAAATTTCATACGAATCAACCATTTAATTTAAATGAAATTTCAGTCATTTTTATTTGAATTTCTTCCAATTCTTTATCATCTTTAATTTCTTCCAATTCTTTATGTATAATTGCAACTTTTGTTGACCAATCTTCAATTGTTTTTAAATAAGCTTCACTTATCTTAATTACTTCCCAAGCTTCACTTTTAAATTTCTTTAGATTTAATTCCATTTTTAAATTTTTTTAGATTTAATTTTATTGTAAAATATTCATCGATCTTGGAAAAAAGTACATTTTTGATGATTGGTTTTGAAACATAGTCATTACATCCTGCTTCAATTGCTTTTTTTCTATCACCGGTTAGCCCATAAGCAGTTTGGGCAATAATAACAACGTCTTTATTAAAAAGGCGAATCTCTTTAGTTACTTCAAAGCCATCAATACACGGTATTTTCATATCCAACAATATCAAATCAATGTCGGGATTATCTTTGCAAATTTTAATAGCTTAGCCAAACCGTTACCCACAATAAAAATTACTGCATTGGTGAGTAACCATAGTCAGGTTTATCTTTCGTAAATTTTGATTTAGTCTTTCTAACTAATTTTACGCTAGAGCATCCGTTATACATTTCAATTTCTTTACCGTCTTTTATTGGTACAATTACCTTTACTTCAATTTCGGGTACTGCTCCAAAAAGTATTTTAATCTTGTCAATAAAATCAAAATTCACTTGTGTTTTCGTTACTAATTCTTGTTCGTTTTTCATTTGTCCGTAATTTTAAAAGTGGGTAACACTGTATAAAGTGAAAAGCCCATCTAAGGTTTGTGTTTAATAGCCAAATTTCAGGTGTGGCTTCTCACCTTTGGCACCATCATCTGCTAAAAATAATGCATGACTTTTTTCCATTATTACTTTAAGAAAACTCATTGAAGCTTTGTCATCTTCCACCAGTAATACTTTAAGTTTTTTAACTATTTCATCAACATTATCACCGATCATATTTTCATCATCTTTTTGTTCAGCTTTATTAAATATGGAATTGTAAAATAGAATGTTGAGCCTTTTCCAAATTCACTTTCAACCCATATTTTCCCGTTCATCATTTCAACATAAGCCTTCGAAATAGCTAGACCTAATCCAGCACCTTGGTAGGCATTTTTATCTTCAATATCAGCTTGTATAAACCTCTCAAATATAGCTTCTTGTCTGTCATTAGGTATGCCAATACCTGTGTCTTTAACGTAGAATTCAAGGTGCTTATCTTTTTTAGTATAGCCTAGCTCAATACTACCTTTGTGTGTGAATTTAATTGCATTTTTAACTAGATTGGTAAGTATTGCGTAAATTTTTTCACGGTCGATAATTACATTTGCTTCTTTTGTTGGTAAAGGAGCTTTGTAATTCAACTTGATCTGTTTTTGTTGAGCTTCCAGTTTGAAAAATGCATGTATATACTTTATTTTATCGTTCAAGTTGGTATTTGAATATGATACATTGACAATGTTTGATTCAATTCTTGAGATGTCAATGATTTATCATTTATGATGCTGAGCATTCTTTTACCACCGCTTTGAATTACTTTTATACATTGTTCTTGTTTTTTCCCTGTTAAATCAGGTTCTTCAAGTAACTGTGCAAATCCTAATATACCGTTCAATGGTGTGCGAATCTCATGGCTCATATTAGCCAGGAATGCTGATTTTAATCGGTCGCTTTCCTCGGCTTGATTTTTAGCTTTTATAAGTTCCAATTCAAACTGTTTTCGTTTTGTAATATCATGAATTGTGCCGATGAGATGTTTTTTACCATTTTTATCAATGTATCTCGATTTTCTTGTAGAAATTATCTTCGGTACCATACCTTTGACCGAAAAAGATTCTTCATTTATGTTTTCAATCCCGGTTTCTATAACTGCTTTATCAATACTTAAGAAACTTCTCTGTTCTTCCAATGGAACTGTTTCGACAAGTGTTTTACCTATTACTTGATCCTTTGTAAGACCAAATAGATTACAAAAAGCATCATTACTGATGATAAATTTACTTTGTTCATCTTTTACAAAAACAGGATCACCGATATTGTTGATGATGCTATCTAAATATTTCTCGCTGATTTCTGCTTTTTCTTTAGCAAATATTAATTCTTTTTCATGTTTTTTTGATTGCGTTATGTTCAAAAATGTTGTTGCAAATTCGCCTTTTTTTGGTGAAAAAGCAGAAATTAAAAAATATATTTTCATCGGTTCAAAATAATGCTCAAATGTGTAAGGTTCTCCTGTTTCCGCAACCTTTATATACGTTTCAAGAAACGGAGCTTTTGTTGTATTAAAAAGTTCCGTTGCAAGTTTACCTATAGCATTTTTAACTTTTATTTTATTATTTTTTTCTGATGCTGGATTAGCATCAATGATACGGTAATTAATAGCTTTACCTTGGTTGTCATAAACTAATTCATGTAAATAACTTCTTTCTTGCATGGAATTAAATAAACTTTTGTATTTTTTTTCATTTTTTTCTGCTTTTTCTTTAGCAATTTTTAATTCTATTTCATTATTTTTTCTTTCGGTGATGTCATGGTAATTCATTAATATTCCATTTATCAAAGGATTCTTTATTTTATTAATTGCTGTAAGTTCTATCCATTTATATCCATTATTTTTATGTTTAAATCTAAATTCAATAACAGTATTGGTTTTTTTTAAAAGTAATTTTTTAAATTCTTTCTGAACCCATCGAAGATCATCCGGATGTACAAATTTCCAACCGTTTTTACCGATAACATCCTTAGGCTTCCATCCAAACCATTTTTCAATATTTGGACTTTGATATTTTGTTATGCCATTTATTTCCATGATAGCAATAACATCACCAATGTTTTCCATCATTGCAACATGTGTTGCATTAATTTTATTTATTTTGTCTTTCATTAATTGTGTAGTACTTGTTTTAGTTCTTGTCTTAGCAATAATTATTTAATAAAATTATCACCAATTTACGGTGAAAAAAGAATGGTTACAACTTATTAAACTTTTACCTAATTTTATTGTAAAATCGTTTTTTGTAATTAATTTCTCGTTAAATGAGTACTCGTAATTTTCTTTATTCCATCCAGTCGGATCAAGTATTTTAAGTTCATATTTCCTTGGTATTTCCTCAAACCATTCCTTCGAAGTTTTTTTCACATCCATGACATTATTCTCTTTTTACAAACAAACTGCTGATAGATTCATTTGTGAACATTTTATAGATTGATTTTGCGAATAAATTTGCAATTGAAATAACTTTAATTTTTTCCGATTGATGAATCAAAGGGATTGTGTTGGTGATTATCAATTCCGTTAACTGTGATTTTTCAATTCTTTTAAATGCAGGACCGGAAAGAACTGCATGTGTTATGCAAGCTCTTACACTTTTTGCTCCTTTTTCATTTATCAAAATATCAGCTGCTTTGGTTATTGTTCCAGCAGTATCAACTATATCATCAACAAATACAACATCTTTCCCTTCAACATCTCCAATTAATTCCATTTTTCCAACCGAATTAGCAGAGTCTCTTTCTTTATACATGAAAATCATGCTTGAATTGAAATAATCCGCATATGCTTTAACCCGTTTACCACCACCTTCATCAGGTGAACCCATTATCAATGAATCTCCAAGATTCAGGTTTTCAATGTACGATTGAAAAACAAATGAACCTTTTAACGCATCAACGGGAATGTTGAAAAAACCTTGAATCTGTTCAGCATGTAAATCCATTGTTATCAATCGGGTTGCTCCAACGGCTTGAATAACATCGGCTAACATTTTTGATGTTATGGGAACTCTTGCTTTATCTTTTCTATCTTGTCTTGCCCAACCGTAATAAGGAACGACTGCAACAATTTCCGATGCGGATGCTCTTTTCGCTGCATCAATCATCTGTAACAATTCAAAGACACTATCGGATGAAGATATCAAAGATCTTATCATGTCTCTTGCTTTTTGATGCCTATCTGGTGGTATTAATTCCAAAATTTTATCAACTTCATTGTAAGAAGAATATAATGAAGAAATGATAAAAACAGTTTCACCTCTTACATTTTCTTCAAGCCTATGGCAAAATTCACCATCCGAAAATATCTTGAAATCACTTTTACTTAAATTTTTACCATATTCAAAGGATATTTCTTTTGCGAGATACCTTGATTTTGATGTACTAAAAATTTTAACTCCCATTTGTTTAGTTATTATATAGTTTTGTATACGAAAGATGGAAAGCTGTAACTTTTTTATTTTAATTCATGTAGAATATTTAAAATTTCTTGTGCTTCATCTTTAGTTAACATAAGAAAATTTATATCATGATGAAATTTCCTAAGATCAATTGCCTGAAGTTTTTTTAATTGAACTTCAGTTACAGGTTCCGCTTCAAAGTCAATAAACTTTTCTAATTTAAGTTTTAGATTTTCAAAATCAAAAAGAAGTTCATATTTTAAATTCAGTTTATTTATTTTATCGAATAATTTATCCATGTTCAATATTTTTTTATATATTTATATTTTAATACATGGGATTTAAATGGTTTAAAAAAAGTTATTAACAATTTGTTAATAACTTTTAAGTTATATATCTATACAAACTATTGTAGACATAATCTTTCTTATCTTCCAACGACATACTTTCATCCCACACATCGATCTTGAACGGGTTTGATACAGTGTAATCGGTTGTTGAACGTGGAACTGTGCATACAACTCTGAATTTAACCAATCCTAGAGATTTTGAATATTTAATATGATCAATGGATTCTATGATTATTTTTCTATGCCAATCAAAGGATAAAATTGATTTTAATACAAACATCTCCTGTGGTAATGTTATTTTTAAATATTTAACATAACCTTCAAGTTTTTTTCTTTGCTTATTATTGGTTGGTTCAATGATTTGGTCTATTCTGCTCATTATTTCAATGTTTGTTTTTTCATTTTTCGTACAAGGTTTAAAACCTTTTTAGCATTTTCCTTTGTTTTATTTTCATTCCATGTTAACCAAGGATGTGATTTTCCATTGTCGAATAATTCTTGACCACATGATACGTCATTCACAATCAACGGGCAATCTTGTTCAACTTCATACTTGTCAATGTAAGAACATTGTGAAGTTTCTTTACAAATTTCACATAAACCACATGTTGCATGCAAATCTTTAATTTCGGGTACATTCCTTTCCAAATCAGCATCATTTCCATCATTACCAACAATGTAAACCCATTTTTTTATTGATAACTTAAAAGCATCATCAATGCTTATTTGTTTATTTTCTTTATCGTTCTTTTTGGTCCAATCAATCATTGTTTTCTACATTGTATTCATTTAATTCATTTTGAAGATTTTTTCTCGCAATTTTTTCGTTATCAAAAAATGGATAAATTTTACTTACATAGATTGTATCACGTTGTAAAAATTTTTTAAGCCATTTTATTCTACCCTTGATGAATTCTTCCTCTGTACAAAAATCTGGTACAAATTCTTCCTTGATTAGTTGTTTATCTATTTCAAATTTATTAGTTCCTAATCTACTAAGATCTAAATCTATAACAATTTTACTATCTTCAATTGTAGGAATTTCATTTTTTGTATCAAGAATTATAGTTTTTATTTTTTCAATTTGATATGAATGTAATAAATTAATTTTAGTCCAATCTTCAAATACTTTAACACTATCTTCTTCATTTGTTAAACTACCAAGGAACATATACAGCATCATGAAACCAGACAGCAATTGTTTGTGAGTATGTTAAATGAATATCATTCAATGTTGCAAAATAAAACATGTTTGCAACATGTGTTAATGAATGATATTTTCTATGTGGTTCTGTATATCTTTTTGTTAAGTATTTCATTTTAAATTGTTATTTCTTTTTAAATGTTCTTTTAAAATAATCCCTTAGATCTTGTCCAAAATGATCCTCACAAAAGTATGTATCTCCTGCATCACGTGCTTCCTTTTGTAACCTTTTAAATTCAGTAAATGCTAAATCATAAGCATCCTTTATCCTGAGAGTGTAAGTTCTTGCTGCTTTCTCTATAATTATTATGGGTCCTATCATTCCTGTTACTCCATGTCTTGAACATTCCCACATCCTTGGAGCCATATCACCACCTGCAGCCATTATGTTACATTTACACCAAGGAACAACTTCTGCATCATCTTTTGAAAATTTTATTAATCCTTGCTCCTGTAAATATGTTTCAACATAATCCCAATCAACGTAACCTCTTCCTGTACCATAGAGTAATTTCATACCCAATGCAGCATCATCAATGTATAAGTTTGCGAATGCTTTAGGTGATGTGGTCCAATGACGTTGTGTTGGATTTATATTAACACCATATAACTGGATCCCATTTTCTTTGAACCATTGCTCGGCATCTTTTAACTCTTTTCCACTTCTCATTGTCCATAGAATAATCTTGTTTCCGTTTTCAACTATTTTCTTTAAAACTGGAACAGCTCCTACATCTTTTCCAACCTTTGGGTATTCGTGTTCTACACAAGTTCCGTCAAAATCTATTGCTATAATCATTTAATTGTTATGTTTAATCAAAAGTTATTAATTGTCCATCAGGTAAATCAATCGGTAGATTTTTGTCTATAATCACGCGTACCATGTTATCTTCTCTTATAACTACTCTATCTTCATTTTGTTTTTTGAATGCATCTGGTAAAGTTTCTTTCATGCTTCCTTCTAACTCAATTACAATACCTTGTTTTTCTTCAAGTATCATTCCTAATGCTTTTGCAAATATCAAGGAAGAATTCAACCAATCTTTTGGTTTATCTTCATAATTTTTATCATCTGGGTTTGTGTAATTCCTTGTTTTCATCTTTCTTATTTTTTTGTAATTTATCTTTGTCCATTTTATTTTCGATGTATTTTTGGTCCTTATCAATTACATGTAACACGTAACCCATGCTAATAATTAACACGACCAAAATTAATGATATTGTTGCTAATGTTGCTATCATATTGTTAATTCCTTTTCTGTTAACCCATTATATAAATTCTGCAATTGGTGAACATGATTAACATTGGTTCCTGTATAATCATTATCATAATACAAATGACCATGTTTATCAATGTAAAAATTACTATTGATGTAATAACAATTATTTTTCACCAATTGCCATTTAAACTTAATTAACCATTTTACGATGGGAATTGGGAAAATATCTTTCATTGCTAAAATGCAACTACCATTTTCCTTCAAATGTATTACATGACAATTATGATTATTAACACTGCTAATTTCATATGCAGCTAAACTCTTGAAATACGCAGGATCATCCTTTGACAAATAATCATTTTCATCAGCATAAACATAATTCCCAATTCTTAAACTTTCTGCTTTCATGTTTGCAACCTTATAAGTATTTTAAAAACTCATCAACTCTTTGTTCTATTGTAACCCATTCATCACCCAAGCATAATGCTGTTTCTTCATCCCATTTCACAAATTTGATTAACATTTCACGTTGTTCAACAATGTAATTTTCATCAATCATTTTTATATCTTTCATGACCAACCCAGTTGTTTCGATATTTCCGGAGTGAACCCTCCTTTTTTGTTCAGGAACACATCTTTGAAATGCCTACCCATGTCTCCGCTCAATAAATCATCACGCCCACCGAATCGCCAGATTCTGGCCATGTTATACTGGCTCATGTTATCAATTTCTTTTTTTAATTCTGGATCCAATTTTGTTTTATTCATTGTTCCTAATTAATTTCTTTTTTAATGTTCCTTGAAACCCAATTATCACGAACTTTTTCCATTTCTTTCATTGACAATTCAGGAAATGCAACCATGTAATATTCAATACATCTTGGGTCTTCCCATTTTTTCATTTTAAATTTTACCATCTTTTTATTTAGTTTGTAACTGTGATTATCTCGTAAGAATCAATGTAAGGATACTTGACGCACAATTTAAAAAATTCTTTCATCTCTTCAATTGTTGGATCTTTTAACTTCCAAAGTTCATCCAATCTTATTAAATCTTTTTTCATTGTTATTTATTTTACCAGGTTAAGAGCTTTCATTAAACAATGTTCCAATGCTTCCTCGTAAGAAGTAAAATTATCGTATGGTTCAATGGAGTGCATGTCAATTTTGCGGATCATGATCATGAAACCATCATGTTCACCATCAACGTTGGAGAATGTTGTTTCTATTTCCATGAAGATGCCATGTTTTTCCCGTAACCATTTTTGCAGCAAACTTTGTGTACATTTCAGGTAAGTTTTCCCATCATGTTCGTACCACTCATTTGCAAAAAGTCCAGTTGATTTAACATCAAAACCTTTTTCCTTTGCCAGCTTGGCTGTTTTAAATTTTATGAGTTCTTCCTTGAACATTTCCAGTTTTTTTCTTTTTTTCACATGTTCGATCCTGCCCTATCACAATTCCGGCAACAATTCCTATCACAATTCCGAACCATAACGTAAAAATAAATCCTATCAAAATCAATGTTAATACCATAGTTTCTCATAATTATTTTTTGTTCATTATTTATATACGAAAATGATGGAAAGTTCACAGTTTCCATCATTTTCGTGCATTTACATTTAATTAAAATATACGGTATTACAACATTTTCAATGACTCCATCAAACCAAGTTCAATGGCTTCCTCGTACGTGGTAAACGTGTCCATGAATTCCGTTGCGTTGTGATTCTTTCCGATAACATCAACGTTGTATCCAACCACTGCATCATCAAACTCCAAAAACATGATGTGCATCTGCAGGTGGATGCCATGTTTCTCCCTCAACCAACGTTGTAACAATGACTGGGTCGGTGCTGTGCAACATTCATTCCCGTAACCAACAGGAAGTCCCATGTAGGTATTCGTACGGATTTGACAATCATTGATAACACCGTTCCGTGGGTGGTGAAATTCATGACATGGTTCCTCAAACCCTTTTGATTTAGCAAGTTTTGCCGTTTCGAAATTTACCAACTCGTTGTTCATCATCCATCTTGATCATTTTATTTTTTTATATATCAAATAAATAATTTGACTAGTACGAAGCATTAATTTTTTCATCCAACAAGGAATCCACAATATTTTGTAAATTTATAACTTTGTTCTTCAGAAATTGAACATACTTATCATTGTAAATCTTTAAATTTTCACGTGCACTTAGGTTGCTGGTTTTTTCAAAATTTCTTATCAATTGGAAACGTCCGCTTCTAATTTCTTCACTTTCTTCTTTCATTTTAGTTCAATTATTTAAATGGATTTTCCTTATCTTGTTCCTCTTCCTTTTTTTTTATCAACAAAAGAATAAGCTATAACATTACAATTGCTAATTCTTACCAATTCTTCATTATCTTCACTGTAACAAACATAACTTAAATTGTTTTCATGTTCAATAAAAAATTAAATAAAAGTGTCTATTAAATCTTTGCACTCTTGTTCTGTTTTTCTAACCCCCTCTAATTGTGGTTTTCCACCACCATTAGATATTTCATAAACAAAATATTCACCACCTTTAAACTTATACATTCCATTCTTATAATATTTTTCCATAATCTTTTATTTAAAATTTCATATTGCCATGCGTTAGCAATCAGTTTGCTACTCTCGTTTCTTTTTACCTAAATCATAAGGGTTGTTATTTGCAGTGTCCAATTTTATTGGTTTATGACAATCTTTTTGCATTTCATTTATGTTACATTGATAGCCCCAATAAGGGCAGGTGTTATCGCAAACCGCCACTTCGTTATTGCTAACAACAGCTAATAAATCATTTTTATTTACTAAGCTGCGTACTTTATCTCGGGCTAATTATATTATTTTGCCTCTACTATAATAATCTCTACCTGCATAAATTTCAATCATATAGTCTTCAAATTCGGTTAGTTGTTCTTGTGTCATAATTTCTGTATTTTTTTAATTCGTAAATAAAAACGCTTCATAGCTGAATACCGTTATAGTTAACCCTAAGAAGGGTCGCTATCGCTTAACAATAACACGTGGTATAAACAATAAATAAAATTGCCTACGCACGAGTTTCTTTAAACTTCTGCCATTTTGTTGGTTCGTTATCTGGCGCATCGCTTTCTAAATACTCCACATATAACTCACAATGCCGTTTTTTAAGTTTTCTCAGTTGTTCTCTAAATAATTACCAGCTAACTTCTGGGTCAGTTTCAGCCGTAAAACACCCTTCCATAAGTTCAGCTACTTCGGCTTTTAATGTATAGTTTAAGAATAGTCTTAATCTTGTTTCTATTGTTTGCTCCATCGCTTTAAAAATTTTATTTACAGTTCATACCACCAACGTTAGGTGCAATAAAATAAAAAATCCTACCGCACTTTGCTTTTACAAAGCAATTATATTAGTAATCGTTTCAAATTATTCTTATTATGTATAGTTGTAAACTTCTCTATTTCCTCAATTAACTGTAATACCTTTTCTTTTGAGGGTTCAGGAAGTCCATTATTACCAGTATCAGCACCTATATTCACTTGTTTTGGTTTTGCTGTTTTTATTATTCTTACTAATTTATCTAAGTCAAAATCCATTATCGGCTCAATCGTTAGGTATTTATCATTAAGTAATAAACTCATAAACAATCCCCTGTCTACTGGTTCAGGAGTATTTCCCATTATTTCAGGATAAATTCTGTTTGTTTCTATTGTTGTACATATTGCATAATTTTCAGGCAATTCAAAACATCCCATTCTTGCAGGGTTTTTAGTCTGAAATAGATATTTATTATCATACTTATTACAATGCTCTAATGTCTTTTCAATCCACTCCATTGGTATATCCTCTGCAAACATATCATTACTACTGCCAACAAAAATAAAGTTGCCACTACCTAAATCTGTTTTAAGTTCTTTTTCATCAAATCTGACAGGGTTTAATTTGCCCCATCTTTTCATATAACAGTAACTACAATCGTGGTAACATTCGCCCTTTACTGTGTTCCATGTGTGGGTAATAAACTCATACATATTCCCTTTTGATTTATTTAGTCCCATATATTTAATTTTTAAAATTTGCTTCCTAATATTTTTTATTTAACAGCACCTAACACGCTTTATATGTCATGGCGAAAAGCCACGCCACATACAGCTATTCGTTACAAGCAATTATTTTGCAATGTCATTACCACACTTGGGACAGTCATTATATTCCACATGCCAATTATATTCAAAGGCAGTACCACAATCTTTGCAAAATAACTGTTCGCTTTGCCTTGTAACATCACCTATAATTAATTGCTTAGTTTCAGCGTTGTTATTGGCTTCTGTGGGTGTTTGGCGTTCGCTAAGTCTTCTATATTCTTGATGAATTTGAGCATATTCATACTGTAATCTATCGTAATCTTTAATTTTTTCTTCGTCTGTCATCGCTATCTTATTTTAGTATTTAATTATTATTTTCTGTGGTTATTTGTCGCAACTAATCATAGCTGAGTAACGTTAGGTCACAATTAAAAAAGTGCCTAACACGGTATATAAATAATTAAATTACTATTTCCTGCCAATCAGCACGTTTTGGTAACTCAACCCACGCAATAACACCAAATCCTTTTTGGTCAAGCGTGTTATCTATCCAAGCATCACCATTTAACACAAGTTCGTCATCAATCCAAATTTTCCATTTACCATCTTTTAGGTACGCTAAATGTAATTCGTAATCGTTACCAAAACGTTCTTCAGTTCTTCGGGCAATCTTTCGTTTATATCTATCCAATTTGTTTTCATAATTCCGTAATTTAACTATTCATATACCTATTCGTTAGGTGCAATAAAATAAAAAGCCACCGCACCGTTGTAGTGTATAATGATGCGTTTAACGCAAAGGCTTTTGATAGCCATTCATATTCATGAACTTTATCTTTTAGTGGTTTAGGAAAATTATGGAATTGACATCCTTTCGTTTCTCCGCAATCCCCATCAAATTTACTATCATGATAATTTCTTATCTCACAATAAATCCATGCACCACCATTATCACACTCTTCTCCAAATCCTTTGCAATTACTACATGATTTTTCATTTGTATCTGTAATTATAATATCTATTTTTTTTGTAATTCTTGTATTACTACAAGTTGCAAGCATTTTTCCGTTACTACTATCAAATTGATTTTTCATATATTTTAGTTTTAAAATTAAAATTCCTACCCTATTTTTTTATTTAAAAGCACCTAACAACGTGTCATAGTGCATAATTTGTGAAAAACAAATTCCGACACCATACACAACACGTTGTATGCCATTAAAACGGCACATAACTATAAATAATACGCCATACTTCTTATAGTCGTACAGCGCATATTTATTAGTTGTAAGTAATACTAACTTCTTTTCCATTTACGAAAGTCCCAGTAGTTCATTTCCTTTACATCGTCAATTGTAATTTTAACTTCTTCTGTTTTAGGGTTTTCAATTTCTTCTTTTAGTTTCCTTATTTCTTGTTTAGCATCTATTAAATTGTTGGCTAACTTTTCGGTACATTCTTCGTCAGTCTCTACAATATAACTACCATACATACTTCTGTGTATTATAATTGTCTTACTTCTAGGTTCGTTTACTTTCTTTTCTGCTGTTTCTAATTTTTTTAGTCTGTCTAAAGAGATAACTACTGTATTTGCTTCCATAATATTTATTGTTTATTTATTAAATTATTTCTTATTTATCCGTACTGTGTACAACAACGTATAAAGTGCATTGAAAAAACGCACCTTATACAATGCGTTATATGCAATTAAAAAAGCACATAACAAGTAATATAATTAATGCTAAAATCCGTACTTAATTATATTTATTTGCTCTTCAATATGTTCTGCAATATATTCAGGGTGCATACCTTTAATAGCCTCAAGCAATTCTTCAAGTATTTCTATTTCTGTTTTTTCTCGTTCTGTCATAATTTCTATTATTTAATCCGCACTAATTATATTACCTTTGTACCATTGAGTTTCGTAACTCCGGAGAACTCGTTCCATCACCCGCATCATCCCATCAGTTATCCCAAACTTCCAGCCCGTTCGTCCCATCGTTAATCCCAACCCTCCGCGCATACACGTTTTAATAACAATAACAAAAATAACTAAAATCATAACTAATACATAAATACACACAAGCATACGTACATAGAACACTTAGACCCACACCCTCACATTCACAACCACACACCGTCCACTCTCACTCCAGGTTCACAAATTTTCCAACCGATCACCAAGAGATTTAATCAAACATGTATCAACCCAATATCAAACTGATACCATACTGATACCATACTGATATCATTTTGATACCAACATGCGCACACCCACACACGTGTCGGTGATAAAATACACATTCGTCCTTCCAAACAACCAACATTCAATTGAATCATACAATCATAAACACCAAAAATGTATACACAAGATTCAAAGCTCAGGTTTGGTACTTATTTTTACCCGCTCGGCTCGAGTCCCCGAAACCGGCAAGACCCGAGATCAACCTCGGGCTCCCATCCGGTGATTTTCAGTTACTCAGCAGCTTCAGAAGCTTCTACCTCCGGTTTTTCTTTCTCGGTCGCAACTTGTACATTCTCAACTTCAGCAGCTTTGTCAGTTTTCACCGCTTCTACAGTCTCCTTTGCAGCTGAGATGGACATGTCCCTGTGTTCCTTCAGAAGGTTCAGGAAGGAAACCGTGATTGCAGGAGTTCTTGCATCGAAGATGTGGAGGGTCGAGTTCCTTTGTCCGAAACATTTCTGGATGATGTAAACACGAGCAGCTTTGGTCCCAGCCTTCGCAAAATCGGCATGGAGTACTATTGTGTCCTTTGCAAGTGGGTCACCCAGGTAGCGGATCAGGTGAGGGATTGTGTTACTCGAGTTATCCTTGGCAGTCTGAAAGTATTTTGGGAGAAGTAACTCGATGTCCTCGATTGCATCAGCAACTGCTTGGGGTCCATCAACGGGAAGTCCTTTGAGAGCTTCTTTGACCTTCGAGATAATTTCCAGACGGAGGTCTTCTTTCTTGAACTTCGAGATGTTCGGGATTTCGTAAGTTTTCCCGATGATCGCGAGTTCCTTAACTGTTGAGATTTTTTCGATTTCTCTGATTGTGTGTGTCATAAGTGTGTTTTTTTAAGTTTGATTATATTGTAAATTTAACAAAAGTTTCAAGCGAATCCATATCGTTTGCAGATTATTTTCAAATGTACTGGGTCAGGTCAATTCCAGCATGTGAGGCTGTGAGCAGGACAATGACCAGAAAAAGGATGAGAAATGATAATTTTGTGAGACCGTTCATGTGAGTGTATGTATTGATTATGAAGTAAAGGTAACAAAAATCTCATGCGAATCCTTCTCTGAGCTGAAATAGTTTCAAGGCCGTTCGGGCGCGGGTGCGACACGATCGATGCGCGGGTGCTGCGCGGGTGTGCGTTCGACGACGTCATCGCGCGTATCTTCAATGCAAATGTCATAGGTATGGGACTGTGATATCGAAATTTTAATAGGATACTATTACAGTGACGGTTGAGCGTTCAGCAGTCAACTGCTTCATGGTAGACTGCAGAGCTCGACGAGCCGTCAGATTTAGCCGCCATAATCGGATGGCAGTGTGATGACGAGAGCTCAGTGCTCGACCGCTAGGTCGCCTGCAACCGTATGTAAATTTATCAAAAATTTCATGCGAATCATTCAACATGTGAAAGTATTTTGAAAGTTTATTTTCTGGAAAAGGTGGATTTGCGTGAGATTTTTGTTACCTTTGTAACTTACAGTTTGGTGTAGTCCCGAGCTCAGAGTCTGTGGCCGGACCTCAACGTCGAGTCGATGTGCACAGATTTTTTGATTGTGTGCTTGCGTACCTGTGAAGTGAGTTGTTTGCTGGTACCTGATGAATTAACTGAAACGTTTATTTATGGTATCGTATCTTGGAAGTTCAGTGTATGTACAAGTCCAGCAGTTTTGGTAAATACTGTATTTGTTAGTTTGTTGATTTTGTTCAGATCACGGATAAATTCAGTGGTGTACTCGATCAGTTGATCGAGACGATCATTGTCTGAGTCTGTATTCGATTTAGCTCTAAGTTGTTTCAGTTTTCGAAGACGACCCTTGTATTTTTGTACCATGCTGATTATATATCACAGGTTTTTTCCAATTTACAATTCCCCAGATTATTGCGTATGCAACTAACAGGATACTGTGTATCCTAAAGCTATTGCTGATATCATATTCTTGTTGTTATGTAAAATGCGAATCCTTTAAGTGTTCCGTTTGTCGGGAAGTACGAGTACATTTTTTCCTCATCTGCGTGCAGATCAAGAAATTCGTAAATGTCATCAACATCTCTATCGTATTCAAGTTTTTCCCATTCATCCATGTATTCCGGATCTTCAGGCATGAATTTATCTATTTTCTGATAAGCTATTGAGTAACTCATGATTCGAGGTATTTGTCAATGTGAAATTCGAGATTGACCAGGTCTGCAGGATCGTATTCCTTGAGTCCCATGCTTGTCAATTTCATTTTATGAAGTATTTTCTTGATTTCCAGGAAGCAGGTAATTGACCTCCTGATCTATCTTCAATATCAATTCCGAACATATAATTAATCATTAACTCTTCTTGAGTCATGACTGAATCAGTTATTTCAAATTCTAGTGTTAAAGATGTTGTGTAAGCTCCCATTGTTTATTTCTTTTTAATATCTTCTTCTTTAGTATCCCAATCAATTCTATTAGAAGTTATCTTTATATTCCCAAAATCTCCGTCTTTATTGGTATATAGAATAGAGTCCCCTTGAATCCTATCAACCTTAGCTGAAGTAAAGATTCCTGCATAGTTTTCAATTTTAACAGTATCTCCTACTTTAAGGCTTCCTATAGAACTATCCTTGGAGGCCTCACTTTTAGAATTTTTCTTTGCTGTTGAAAATTGTCTAAAATCTCCAGATTTAACATTTACCATTTTTTTACCATCCCCAAAATCTATTGTATGAGAATCATCTTTTTCTTTTGAATTTTTCATTATGTGTGTATTTTGATTATGTTGTAAATATAACAAAAATCTCATACGAATCCTATAGATGGGTAATGTTTAATGGTATGTCTTCGGGCACGATAAGCCATTGACAATTCGAAGGTCGAATTCCAAGTTTATGTTTGTCATCCAATTCTTCAATAAACGTTTCAGTATCTTCGATACCACTTGGATAGTTTGCCACAAATACTTGTGCGCCTGTAAAGTCTAAAATTACAATTTTCATTTTTTTAGTGTTTTGATTTGAAAATTCTTGCCCAGGACCGGGAGTAGTCTCAACCGGTTCCTGTCACAAGTAGATTAAAGAGGTTTCACTCCATCTTGCTTTTCTTAATACATTTTTTTCATGTCTATCTTTTTTTAGTGAAGAATTACCAGGACACGCTCACCCAGTTCATCAATCTCTAAAGATAATTGTAACCGTTCGGTTGATTTTGTTTTGAAAGACTTGATGTACCGTTTGAACATGAACCATTGATATTTCATTGTTGTAAGATATTGGTAGATTGTAAATATAACAAAAGTCTCACACAAATCCTATTGCGTGCGCATACATTTAACGTTGTAGGTAATAAAATTAAAATTGCCCGAGCAATTAAAAATAAAAACCTACACTATTCTATAACCAACATAATCACACTTACTACAATGCACATTCTTCTGTGCTGGCATACTCGTTAACGTACACATTGGGTTGCTATCGTATAACTCTTCTCCACACTTCGGGCAGGCTATACCGTTTAATTTTTTACTATCATCAAGCATTGCCCATTGTGCACTACTTGCCTCTGCATTGTGTGCATCTAAATTTTTAAGTTTCTTTGCCATCGCTTTTTTATTTTTAATTAGTATTTCAATTGTAATTCACTGCTTATTCCGCACGGTGCATATTGCAACCGTTATAGGTAATAAAATTTAATTGCCCTCGCACTATTTCATATATGGTTTTACTTTTTGGTATCTATTTTCTTTAGAGTTTATTATTTCGGTTGGCAGTATATCTTCGTACTCATGTATTTTTGCACAATCTAGG
>Ga0222694_1000066_pt1 | contig 29137 bp, 55 predicted proteins | sample AntAcemetage1333_FD_181145 | JGI IMG/M metagenome (GOLD analysis project Ga0222694, IMG submission 181145) | Saline water microbial communities from Ace Lake, Antarctica - #1333 | ecosystem: Environmental > Aquatic > Non-marine Saline and Alkaline > Saline | place: Antarctica: Ace Lake...
ATCCAATACTGCTGATCGATGGATTGTTTGAATCTTTTAACTTTTGATTTGTTTTTCTAAGATCTTCTAGTTGATTATTCAACGTGTCAATTGTTTTTTGAATCCGTTTAACGTTGGTTGTTATTTGCTTATTATTTTCTTCATTCAAGTTAATGTAATCACTGTATTTTTCTACGTACTCTTCCATGCAAAAAGATTTATTTTATATATCTTTTCACGAAATGACTTTCAAACGCTTTCAACATAAAAAAAGCAAGAAGATTTCTCTTCCTGCTTATTGTGGAGCCAGGGGGGTTCGAACCCCCGTCCTAAATTACTCTAGACACAATGTCTACATGCGTAGTTTGAATTGTAAGATTAAAACTGGGACAAACAAAACCTGTTTTAAAATTTTGATCGATTTAGTATTCTACGGAGAAAATAGATCGTAAACAACTCTCATAGAAACCAGATATCGGAGACCGTTGAATAAACCTCTGATGGAGTTAATTCCAGTCTGCATTCTGCAAACCTCTTAGGCTGCAAGCATCATTTCTACCGGAGCAGAAGTTAAGCGAGTCAATGACTCCAATGCGGTAACGATTTGTTCGTCAATTAAAATTTGTTGTAACTGTTTAACGACTATTTTACAAAAAGTCGACATGCAATTGTATTTCGACCTAACCAGTCTAATCCAATCAGCCCCATGTTTGTTTATATATACGAAAATGTCAAAAAGTTCATGTTTTAAGTGATGTTTTTTCGTATAATTCTTTAAATTTTTGATTTAGTTGAAATTTACGTTCCTTTCTTGAAAGTTTATTAATTTCAATGATATCATGATTTTTTATCGAGTTAAACCCACATTTTAAACAGATTGCGTGGATAGCTCGGTCATCAAAAGTAAAATCTTTTTCATCAAACTCATGTAAACAATTACGTTGATCTACTCTAATCTCTGTTGTTAGATCATCAATGTTGTCCTGTAAATTCTTAATTTTTTCAATTTTATCTAAAGTAATCATAATGAATAATTTTTTTAAAAATACAAAATAATACTGTATTTTGTTAATTATGTATCATTCGTTAGAAGCAAAGTTTCTTTTGCTATTTTCATTTCCAACTTTCCACCTGTTTCTTTTCCAACATCATCCGATAGTTTTATTGTATCAAACCATTCACCATGAATCTCCGCTTTTGTCATTTTGATAACAATACTTAACGCTTTTACACCAACATCATTGGATAAATGAGTGCCTATCCCAAACCTTACGAGAATTCTATCCTTGAATGCTTCGTTTAATTTTATTGCTTTATCAATGTTAAGATTGTCCGAAAAAATGATGGCCTTTGATCGTGGATCAATGTTTAATTTGTTGTAATGTTCAATTGTTTTTTCTGCAAAAACATACGGGTCACCTGAATCATGCCTTACACCATCAAATAATCTACCCATTTTCTTATCAAAAATCTTAAAAAATGCATCAGTTGTAAATGTATCAGTTAATGCAATACCGAGATCACCATGATAAACATCGGACCAATTAACAAGTGACATTTTATTCGCCATTTTGTATCCATAATTAGCAGCATGAAACATGAACCACTCATGCGCATGTGTGCCTATCGGAGTAAGATCATATTTTTTCGCAAAGTACAGATTGGAAGTTCCCATGAAAGAATCAAACTTTGTGAATGATTTGAAAATCTTGTCATGATTTTCGGAAGAAAATCTTCGTCTTGTACCAAAATCTGAAAATTTTGCATCAGCTTGACACATACGATTTGCTTTTTCATCGTTCATTTTTGTTAAGCACAGATCATTGTATTTCGAAATTTGTTTTGTTTCTTTGAAATACAATTCAGAAATTATAGCAAGAATTTTTACTTCCCATAGGATAGTTCGATACCAGAACCCTTTAATCTTTAACGAAAGTTTTCCATCATCCTGAGATATTGAAACTTCGTCCGGATTGTATCTATAACCTTTCAAAAAATCAATGTATAGTTGAGGAAGAAATGGTGTTTTTTTGATTAAAAATTGTTCCTCGCCATCTGTCAATTTTAATAATGTAAGTTTTTGAATTTCCTTTTTCAGATTTTCACTGAAATTATCGGGCATTTTTTGGTCACCTCTATTAAAAAATGTATATTCTACATGTTCATTTGGGAATTTGTTCATTATTGCCCATTGCATTGTGAATTTATACAAATCATCATCCAGCATACTATTTATCATGGTATTTATTTTTTAATTTCTTCTAAAAATTCCAAAGATCTTTCATTTAAATCTTTCAGTAATGATTGAAGGTAATCAGTTGGAAATGTTTTTTCACATTTATTCATAAATTCATTGAAATATTTTTCAAATGATTCATCGTTTTCTGCAACTTCTTGCATTCCTTTTTCACCATGTTTTTCTTTTACATAAGTAAAAAAATTCAATAGAATGTTATTTTGATCTATGTTATTTTGATTCATTTTGTTTGTTTATTTAGTAAATATAACAAAAAATTGTTTACGAAATACATCTTATGTAAATAAATTTTCACTTATTTTTCGTTCCAACAATGATTTAAAATCTTCAGCAGTTTTTTGAATTTCTTCATATTTTTCCTCACTTAAATATTGAGGATTTATACATTCAACTCTATTTTCACCATTTTGAATTGGTACAATAAGATTTAAAATGTTTTCGTACTTTTCAGTGTTTTCATCAATAATTTCAACAATTTCATTAAGTAATTGTCCTGCCTCTTGCATTTCTAATTCACTTATGTTAATGTAATGAACAAGAACTAATGGGTAATTAGGTTTCATAAATATCTATTTTTTTTAAATTTTGCTTGTTTTTTTGTCTGTCTGTCTTGTTTTCCCAATGTTTAGATCTGTTAAAATGTGTCTCATTTAATGAATGATTTTTCCTGAAAAAACCTAAACCAGAACCAGGAAAAGTCCAATTAAATATTTTCCAAAGTTTTTTACGAGATTTAAGTTTACTTATTTCTTTTCTTTGCATTTATTTGCATTTTTTTAATGATCCAATGAACCATTTCCTTGTAATTTATTGTACAAGTTTCAACATTACCATCACCATCTTTGGTGATTAAAGTATCCGCATCATACCATTCATCTTCAATTTTAACAAATTCTACTGCTGACTTATTTTTTAAGTCTTTTGCGTATTCTCTAAATAATCGTTGACCATTCATGTTTTTATTTTTTACACTATTCACCAGTATCAAGGTCTGGTAATTTTATCCAATGTGTTATTTTCATTTCGGATGCACCAACTCCTGATAATTTACCATTTTTAAATGTTGTAAATCTTGGTTTTTGTTCCACAAAGCCATTCATCGATAATACACTAACTTTCACAGCATATATTCCATCATCGGTTGGATACTGATTTTTAATATTCATCCATTGATTTGTTTCTTTTATTTTTCCAACAATAAAATAATACATTTCATGATCTGATGTTTTTTCAAATTCACTTTTTGGAAATCTGTTATTTATAACCCATTGTGCTATTTCTTCTGGTAACATTGATGTTTATTTTTAAAAAGTTTTTATTTCTGTAATTTCATCTTCGTAACATAATACACAGTCACCCTCTTGTCTGCCAAATACAACTTCATATTTAACTTCACCATGTCTTACCGAATATGATAATCTATGATAAAACCTTTATCACTATCTGAAAAATACTTCATCCCCGATTTTATGTTTATGTTTAAATTTTTGTTCTATCATATTGTATTTGTGTAATAAGGGTAATTTAACAAGTTTTTCTTGTAAAGTTTCCAAATGTATTTTGATTGTTCTAAATCGTTCGGAATTGGCATTCCAATTGTTAAATGTAAAATCCAAGCACCTTGCCGAACATATCCAATATCTTCTCTTATATCAAGTATTTCATCTTCATTACTCAATCTTAACCACCAATGTTTTCCATTAGTTCGAGGTGGTGACCAATATTTTATATTCACCTGTGTACCATCCCATTTTTCTTTACCAATATCCCATTTTTCTTTATTAATTTCCTCGCCTCTTATTAAAGAGACATGCGGTCCAAATGCAGGACGTTGGAGTTTTATTCCAAATTCCCTTTTCATGAACCAATTGTAGTAATCTATTATCTCATTTTTATCCAATTCAACAATTACCCACCATTCTTTAAACATTTTTCCAGATGGATCTCTTATTGCTTTTGGATCAAATTTTATATTACCAATGGTTTTAAATTCTTGAACCATTATTCAGTTTCTTTTAATTTTTTTATTAAACCAGCTTCTAGAGCAGACTCATAAGTTTCAAATCTACCCTCTATATAAGCTGTTGTACTTAAACCAAAATGATAATAAAAACCATCATCTTCATCACATTCAAATTCTTTATGATTCACATAAACATGTAAACCTTTATTTCTCATCATTGTTTGTAAAACAGAAAGTGTAAATGCTGTATATAATATTTGTTGATAATAACGTTCATCTGATTCGCCTAAAAAATTTCCAAATTCGTCATAATGTTCAGACCAACCATCATTAACATACGATAAGAAAAAACCCTTTTCAAATGCAAGTTTTGCAGTTTTAAATAAAATATATTGCTCTACTTCGTTTGTATCTTCATTTTCCATTCTATTCTTTCTATTTCTTCAGTTAATTCCTTTATTGTGTGTGTATTCATTGTATAAACAACAACTGAAAATTTTGAAATTTCACAATAAGTATTTCTTAAATTTTCATCTGCTTCTTCTAGATTTTTTTTTGCTTTTTTGAGTGAATTTAAAGTAAATGCTTGTTTTTCATTTTCTGTCATGTTTTCCTATATTTTTTCTAAATTGGAGCGATAAATCCCTGTTATTAAATTACGCATATGTGTTTTAAGTAACTCATCAATCATTGAATCATCAAGTCTATTGTAAAAATCATTTTTTATAAGATTCATGAAATATCTTCGCATTTGTTTATCTATATGATTTACGTGACTTGTAACTACATGAAATTCTTGAATAGTTTTAATACAATATTTTCTTATATTATCATTATATTTCTCGTTAATAATCCTTACAATTGAATTTATAACTGGATATAATTTTGGATCACCAAACATATTAGATATTGCTTTCATTATTTTTTATTATCAGGTAAAATATTAAATGAATTCATAACATCATAATTAGTCACATAAGCAGAAACATCATCAAGGTTGCAATTCGGACCACAGTATCCTTTATGAAAAAATGCAGATATAATATTTCTTCTTAATTTCGTATTTGGTTTTGCTTCAATCATGTTTTATTTCTTTTTCAAGTTTAATTTAACCCAAGGATTTTTCTTGAATCCATTTTTGTTGTTATTCCATAATGCGTCCCATCTAAGATACAGTTTATTACATTCATTTACTTCTTCTGAAGATAATTCTCTAACTTTCAATGTTTTTTCACGTTTTAACATGTTCCAATGATTTTTAAACATTGGATGAACAATGTAACCAGCTACATAATACCTGGTAGCAGTTTCATATTCCGATCTCCACCAATCTGCACCATCAATGGCTCCATATGGTTCCCATACCAATCGTTGACGAGTTTGTCTAACCTTAAACTCGTAACTTTTTCCTTCTTCCAATGTAAAATCATCATCTATTTTAAATTTCATATGTTAAATTTAAGTTCAAAATTTTCTAGAATTTTGAGTTGTGATTTGAAAATAACTTTTTTGGCATCATCCAATGTAAACCATTTTCCTTCATCATTTTCAGGAAATTCTTTAAGTTCACCACTTTTTGGTGGCCATTCCATTTCAAATCTATTACTTGTAATATCACCCGTAAAATATTTCATGAAAGCCCAAGTTTTAATTGCTTTAACTTTTGAACTTGTTTCTCCCAAATCGTAAAATGGTGCATCGGGAGTTATCCCGGTTTCCTCTTCGAATTCCCTTTTGGCAGCATCGAATGGACTCTCGTTATCTTCTATTAAACCTTTAGGAATACCCCATTGGTCTTTATTTGTCCAATATGGTCCACCGGGATGAACCAAAAAAACTTTTAATTCGTTTTCATTTTCCCAAAACATCAAGAGACCTGCTGATTTTATTTTTCCCATTGTTATTGTCTTATGTATATTATACGAATAACGTTAAAAGTTTAACTAATTTTAGCTAAATAGTGTTTCAGTATCATCACGTTCGGTTAAAGAAATAACAATTACAACATCATACTTAGCATGTGTAACTCCTCGTATTTCAATGTGAAAATTTTTATCCAATTGATTTAACTTTTTTTCAACATCAATTCTATCACCCTTTATAATTTGCCATTTCATAATTCAAACTGTTTTTCAATGTTTACCATGTTTAATTCAAACTGTTTTCTGTTAAACAAATACATGTAAATTTCAAACCCGGTATGCATTCCTGCAAATGCGTAATGTGAAATTGAAAGAATGAAAACTATTATTGGGTATGTTATTAAAGTTCCTCCAATACCGATCATTTCTTTCTTTAACCTGATCATTCTTGACCAATGCATCTGTTCCTTTTTTGTAAGAATTGAAATTAATTTCATGTTTTTTCTTTTTGAAAGTAATTGATAAAATTTTCTTTGGTTAGATAATTTTCTGGAATTACCAGGATTTTCCAAGTTTGCTTGTATGGTAATGCAATCCATGTTGTCCAATTATTGGGAATATAACGTTCCTTAAAATAAATCACGTATGGTATTGTTTCCTTTGATATTTGTAATTCCGATTGTTCGGAAATGTACGTGTAAGAATCATCTTTACAAAATAATTTAAGTTGTTTATCCTTTGTAAATTCATATTCTATGTGTTTATTGTAATTGATAAATACATCAACTGCATTTAATGAATCATAAATAATGCTTGATGTATTACCCGGGAAATCTATCCAATGGCATGAATACCAATATTTCCCATTTTCGAATATTGTATCATTAACTTTATACGAAGAATAATTTGGAGATTTCAAAGTGGTCAGGAACAAAGTATCATGAACAATTTCAGTTTTGAAACTTTTATATTGTTTTAATGTTACTATTGTTGAGATGGTTGTTGAAATGACTATGGAAAGCCAAACCATGTGAATCCAATTTTTTACAAAACTTATTTTAAATATGTAAGAAATCGATAAAAAAAGCGCAAGAAGTATTGCGCTTGTAATGATGTAAGTATACATTTTTTTATTTTTTGATTTGTGTTGTAAATGTAACAAAAATATCACACAAATCCTAATTTATGTGATATTTTATATAGACCCGTCAAAGAAAACTACTACATCTTTAGTGTCGTAGATGAATTTGACTTCCAAACAAATGGAAAAAAGTCATTATTTTTTAATTATATATAGTTATACAGAAAAGAATAGTTTTGAATAATTATATGAAAGTAATTAAATATACATACAAATTTAGACTGAAACCGACAAAGGAACAAGAAATTCTTTTGAATAAACATTTTGGTTCAGTTAGATATGTATATAATTACTTCCTTAACCAAAGAAAAGAAGAATACTTAAATAACAAAAAATCAATTACTTATAATAAACAAGCAGGTTTTTTAACTCAACTAAAAAAGAATGAAGAAACTGAATGGTTGAAAGAAACTAATTCACAAACACTTCAGTATTCTCTTAAATGTTTGGAAATGTCTTATCAAAATTTCTTTAATAAAAGAACTCAATTTCCAAGATTTAAGTCAAGAAAATCAAGAAATTCATTCACCGTACCACAACATGTTAAAAATGAAGGAAATAAAATATATTTTCCTAAATTTAATGGTGGAATGAAAATGATAATGGAACGAGAAATTGAAGGAAAAATTAAAAAAGCAACATTAAGTAAAACACCTACTGGAAAGTATTTTATTTCAATTTTAACTGAAAAACAACACAAACCTTCAGTTAAAACAAATAAATCAGTAGGTATAGATTTAGGAATTAAAGACTTTTTAGTGTTATCTAATGGAACGAAAATCAAGAACCATAGATTTTTAAAACACTATGAAAGAGAATTAAAACTAAATCAAAAACATCTATCAAGAAAATTAAAAGGTTCATCAAGGTATGAAAAACAACGAATTAAAGTAGCAAAAATTCATGAGAAGATAACTAATTCGAGAATGGATTTAATTCATAAAACTACATTAAATATCGTAAAAGAGTTTGATACAATCTACCTTGAAGATTTGAATGTGAAAGGAATGATGAAAAACCATAAACTATCAAAAGCAATCGGTGATGTTAGTTGGGGGAAATTCATAGAAACACTTACATACAAAGCAGAATGGGACGACAAGGAAATCATACACATAGATAGGTTTTTTCCTTCAAGTAAAACCTGTAGTAAATGTGGATGGATTAATCAATCTTTAACATTAAAAGATAGAACTTGGACATGTAAAGAATGTGGTGAAGTTCTTGATAGAGATTTTAACGCAGCAATAAATATCCTCAATGAAGGATATAGAAAAAATATATCGGGAGGGACTTCCGATTACAAACGCAGAGCCAAAATAAGACTTTCTTCGGAAAGCATAAGCGATGAAGCGTTGAAAGAGAAGGAATTGGTTTAAATTCCCGAAACTACGACATCTTTAGTGTCGTGGTAGTTCATCTAATTTTATTCATCAATTACTTCAATACCCGGACAGTAATCATTGTATCCATTTCCGAAATATTCTCCAAATACTCCTGTTGTTGTTCTAAAAATATTTCCGAATGATAATACTATTCCCCATATTAAGCTTATTGCAACGAATTCCCAAAGAAATGTAACAAATATAAATCTGATTGGAACCCAAAAAACATAGATTGCAAAATTACTTATTATGTTCCATAAAAATACAGTTAAATTTCCATACCATGTTAATTCATTTCCTGCTTTGTAGTTGTCAATAAAATCTTGTATTTTTGTCAATGATAAATAAATGATACCAGCAAGTATTCCAAATGAAACTAAGCCTATTACGATTTTAATTAAATAAGCCAAAACAACAGGTCCATTCCAACTTTCAATGATTAATAAAATTATTGATACCATGAATTGAACAATGTAAAATATAAGACCAATTAACAATAAAGTTATGAGAATACCGATGAATTTTTTGGTTATTTTTACAATTTTATCAGTTGATTTGAATGTAAAAGCTTTTATTAACCATGACCAGATGGATCTAAATGGTTGAAAAACCAAACTCATTTTTTCATTTAAATTCCTTAAGAAATTTTGTCGATTTCGAGCTTTTATTCTACGTGTATCGGATATTTTTTGAAGTTTTTCACGTTTTGCTTCAATTGATTTTTTACGTTTTGAGTAAATATTTTCAAAAAATTGTATAGCTTCAACTTCAGATTTAAATCCATGTTTTTCTTTCAAAAATCTCCATATTTTATGTGGATTCTTTTTCATGAATTTTTTTGGATAATTTATTACAGCAGTATATTCATGTCGGTTTTCAAACACATTATACGCTTGATCTTCCGATATACCATCCAACCAATTGTTTATGTAATTAAACACGTATTTTTCCTTCAATAATTGCATGAGACACATTTTTTTTTGAGGGTTTATGAAGACAATTGTATCCTTCAGCAATAGGGGTTGAGGCAGAAAATTCTGCTAAATCATTTTTTGGATATTTTGCAATTACTTTTTCAGGAGTTGTTAGTGTAGCAATATTAACAGAAAGTCCATCTTCACCCTTATTTGTCTTAAAATTTGCACTTGAAGGTATTTTTGTTCCATTAATTTCCTTCCAACAATAAGGATTGTCTTTTGGAATTCTTCTATATAGAAAATCACTTTTGGTAATTGTATAATTAATAAGCATATTGTGCATCTTCTATAAGTGTTGTGAGTTCAGATAATTCAAAAATTTGCCATTTTTTAATAATATCATCATCGTCATTAAAAAGGACAAATATTGACTCACCACTTTGATTTATTTCTAATTCAGCACAAATATAATCAGCATCAAACTCAAATTGAATACCTCCATCTCTCATTGGAAATATATTTATGTTGGTATCATTTGAAAGAAGCCCTTTACTATATATATGGTTCAATATTTCTATTGCTGTTTCAATTGCATTTTTAGAAATAGAATCGGCATTGTATGTATCCCAATTAGGTTGCAGTTCTGAAAATCCATAAATGGTGTCTGTAAGATTGAAATATTTTATTCCATGAAGATTGGTTACTTCAGGTTTATTTCTATTTGTGGGGTTTTCAGAGTCTTTAATTTTTGATAAAGTACTTTCGGATACAAAACTCCAGATAAGCTCTGATGATGATGGTTTAAATTTTTGGTATATGGTATGCTGACTCATTTTAATCATTCTGTATAAAATTCATCGAATTTTGTAAGGGGAAGAATAAATCCCAATTTAATAATGGTTACTGGAATAACCAAAAATAATGCAGCAACTGATAACCATGTGTACAAACACAGATTTTTCATTTCTCTTGGGTTCATGATTTTTTTACCAAAAACCCATTTGTCTAATTTCCATATCCAAGAACTTGTTTTGATGATGGATAATTTTGGTTTTTCACCAAAAGTTTCGAATTTTGTCATTTTTTGTTGTTTAAATATTTTATTTTTTAATTATATACGAAAATGTTAAAAAGTTTACGAAATAAAAGAATAAGTTGGAGAATCTGTCCCAATTCCAATGTATCCAGAATTGCTACCAATGAATACATTTTTCCAATTCCATTCATCTAAATAATATCCTTTGTAATCATTTTCCGATAATTCAATAAGTTCATCTTCCGTGATTGATAACATTCCTATTATTATGTCATAATCATTTAAATGTGATTGAGGTTTATCCAGTTTGAAAATATGATCAACTTCCTCATTTTTTGATAATTGATCAAGTTTTTCTAACATTTGTTTATGTAAAGTAATTTTGTAACCATGAATTGCAAGGTTAAAAGTTTCTTTGTGTTTTTCACGATTTTTTTTCAAAACTTTGATCAAATCAGTTTTTTTTACTTTAATATTTTTCATTTTTTTATTTTTTTAAAATTCTTTGTCGATGATGTTCAAAAAGTTTTTTCTTAACATGTTAGCGCATTCCGTATTCGCTCGTTTGTTAAGAATCTTTTGTTCTTCTTTTACAATTGTAAAATAAAGGGGTTCATTATCTTTTTTAAAATCATTAAGTGCATCTTGTGTGAACATTCCACATAATTTTCCAAAATCTTTTTCAGTTACATCACCAAATTTTGAAATTACATTTTTCAATCTATTTTCTGTAACATATCTGATGACTTCATTTAAAACATAATTAAAATTTTCAGACATTTCTTGATTTTTTTTAACTTTTATTCTTTTTGATTTTTGCGCTTTTTCCGCAAACTTTTCATTTTTATTTTTGAGAATAATTCTGCTTCCATTATTAAAATACGATGGAATGACTGGTTTAATGATTGTTCCTTCCATGATATTATCCGAAATCTGTTCAAGGTCAAGGTTATCCGAAATTATGGATTGCCCATCGTTTGGGTAATTTAAACATTCCTCTAAATCACCTTCAAAAATAGATTCAGCGTATATTTTTATTTTGTATTTTTGAGCGAGATCACTCATTAAATGATGATCAATGAATGATCCATTAACTTTAACATCAAATAAATAGAAAAGATTATCAGGTGAATAAAAAACTCCTTTTTGAACTTTAATTGCAGTCGGATTTTTTGGAACAGCTTTGTGATTGTATGACCCACCAATTATTTCACCGAAAAATATAATTTCCTCTACTTTATTGAAAACATCTTTAATCTCTGTTGAAGCATTTCTTAAAAAATCTAAATTGTCTCTAAGAACATCATGAATGTTGTTAAATTTTTCATCCTCTTCAACGAATGCAGTTCTTTTTGCAGGTTTAAAATTTACACCATCAGATGTCCAAAATGAAGAATTTGATCCGTGTGCTTTTTCAACAACACACCAAGTTCCTCCGCTTTTACCTTGTTCAACAATTAAATTAACTGTTTTTTGACGGTATGTATTTTCTATTTCACTATATTTTTTAAATTTTGTCATTATTTAAATTATTTTAATAAAAATGTAACCTTGTATTGATTATATACAAAAATGTTAAAAAGTTTTAAGATTTTAAAATTTCAAACTTTGGGTCATCTATTACTGCATCTATTTGAGAAACCAATGCAGACATGACATCAGCATGTTGTGTAAATGACGTGTCACACATTGATATCCAGATACCATGACTTAGTGCAGAAATGTAAGTTAAATATTGATCACCGTCTTTTACGAACTTTGTTGACATCGGCAAAAAAGTCAAAGCCGCATTAAATACGGCTTCGGGTAATGTGGTAGGAATGTTATTTTTCATATGTTTTTAATTAACATATGTTATATACGAAAAAAGTAAAAAGTTTAAAAAATATTTTTACCAGAATTTTCTGTCACCGTGTTCGGTGTTAATTTTTGAACCTCTGATGTATTGTTCGTTTTGGTTGATGAGAAAATTTAATTGTTCTATACGGCCTTCAAGTTCTTTGACTTGCGCATCTGTAAATTCATTATCATCATCCTTAAGAGCTTTCTTAAAATCATCACGATTTTTCTTCATGACTTTTAAAACTCTCATTAGATCTTTTTGTTCATCTTCATTTAAGAATTCTTCGAATGTTTGAGTAAATTTTTCCATCTTCTTATTTATCTTTAATCACCAAACTTCTCATGGATTTTTTATCCGTAACAGTTTTATGAGTTTTTGCTTCAGAATCCATGTACATGACAATTTCTTCATCTTTATGGTATCCGATTTCTTTATCTTCTCCTTCTCCGTTTACAAATGTAAAAGAAAAGAAATTATTTGAATCGTTCCATTCAGGTTTGGTTCCTTTGAGTTTTTGTTTTTTTACTTCATCGTATCCGTAAGTAACAAGATCTTGTCCTTCCAATGAACCAATTTTTTCATTGAGTTCTTTATTTTCATTCATAAATTCTTCAAATGTAGGTGCGTATTTTTTCATGCTTTAAATATTTTTATTTTATATATCTTTTTAAAAAAGATTATTTGTTCAGTTTCAGTAAGTATAAAGTTTTATTTGAACATTGAACAACTTCAGTTAATACATCATCCAATGTATTGGTGAATGTATTTTTATTTTCTTCTATGTACGCTGAAAATTCTTTGATGTAAAAATATGGATCAGGATACTTTATTTCAATGGTACCATCAAATGTAATGGTCGAGTAAATTCCTTGGTATTGTTCAACAAATTCATCAAAAAGTTCATCAATTTTGTCATAAAATTCATTCAAAATTTTGTGATCTTTGTAATTGCTTGTGTGCAGATGAAAGAAATGGGTTAAAACCACAGCTTCTTTTAACTTTAGTCCTATTTCTTTAGCTTTTTCAGAAAGATCTATATGTAAATCTTCAAACAATGGAATTCTATTTTTCATTTTCTTGAATTTATTTTATATATCATTGTGAACTCGTTACTATTTAGAAGCATTGAGATACGCTTGAATACATCGTTTGACTTTTTACATAGGATCTATTGTTTAAAATAGATATTGTTACATCTAATTGATTATCAATGTTCGCAATTCCTCCTCTTTTAACCAATTTTGCAACTGCATCAGCCTTAACTTTTGCAAGTTCTTTTACATTGTTACCTTGTAAGAATGCAGGCATTTCAGTTCCAGCCATTTTGAATATTTCACCAAGTGGTGGAACTGATTTGAGAAGATTTTTAGCAAGAATAAATAATGGATTTAATTTTATTTCAATTATAGATAAAAATTATACTGAATTTGAATCGTTAATTGCAAATCTTTGAATACGACAAAAGGGTCAATTATGACCCTCTTTTACTTTAGATTAAATGATTTAATCTTTATTGTCAATTTGTTTTTTTACACTGTCTGCTTTAACTTTTGCAAGTTCTTTAACTGTTGATGAAGAATCACCTAAAATGTAAATAATTATATTTACAAAAGATATATAAAATAAAAACATGAAAAAACGAAAAATGATAACAATTTCTGCAAATGAAATAACAATTAAACAAGTTAAAAGATTAAAAGAAAATGGATTAAATCTTTCAGCATTTATACGAAAATGTATTGAATTAAAATACGAAAATTTAGAAAGAATGAAAAAAGAATTTGAAAATGAAACAAGAACAATCGTTAAAAGAACGCATTAAAATCGCAAAAGATAATTATCAAGGTAATTGGGCAAATATTTATAGAAACGTCGATTATCGAGAATTAGCAAATGAAGTAAGAAATACTATGTCCTTTATGAATACAACAAGCTTTAAACTTATGGTCTATTTTATTTTAAATGATATTACTGAAATATCCATTTGTCCAATTTGTAATAAAAGAGAACAACATTTTGAAAATGATAAAGGTTATGTTGGTCGTTGTGGAACTTCTAAATGTATTGCAGAATATAAAAAACAAAATGGAATTCCATACAGATCTATTGAATCTGAAAAACGAAGAATTGCAAATTCTGATTTTAAATCAATAGGAGAAAAAAATAGCAAAATTTACTGGAGTAAAACCAAAGAAGAAAGAAAAAAAATAAGTGATAAACGAAAAAATACTTTTTCAAAAAGAACATCTGAACAGATAAAAAAATCTTGTGAAAAACGTGCACAAACATACATAGAACAACCTGAAAGACTTGAAGCTTGGCGAAAAACAATGAAAGAAACTATAAGTAAAAGGTCAAAAAAAGAATGGGAAAAAATAAAACAAAAAACAATTAAAACTTTAATGGAAAAACATGGAGTTACAAATTCTTTTTTAATTTCAGAAATTTATGAAAAAGCTCATTCTAAAGAAACAAGAGATAAAGCTGGGCTAGCAACAAAAGAAACTTGGTCAAAAAAATCAAAGGAAGAAAAACAAAAAATTCAGGAAAAACGTAAAAATACATATAAAGAAAAAACTGGATATTTATCACCACTAAAAAATCCTGAAATACAAAATAAAATTAAAAAGACATTGATTGATCGATATGGATATGATAATCCACTAAAGGTTCCTGAAATTAAAAAACGTGCAATGACTAATTATTTAAAAAATAATGGAAGTTTTGAAAGTGCAGGTAAAAAATCAAAAATTACAAAGATCAATGAAAATTTATTTTGTCAAGGTAGTTTTGAACTTGATTTTGTTAAAAAATATTTAGAAAAATTTCCAAATTTAAAAAATCCTAAATCTTTTACGTATTCATTAAATGGTCATGATCACTTATATTTTCCAGATTTTTATATAGAAGAAATGAATTTAATTGTAGAAATTAAATCAAATTGGACTTTTGATAGACGTGGTACATGTGATGATTTACGAAATAAGAATTTTGCAAAATGGGATGTAGTTAAAAATAATGGATTTAATTTTATTTCAATTATAGATAAAAATTATACTGAATTTGAATCGCTATGCGAATCTTTGAATACGACAAAAGAGGGTCAATTATGACCCTCTTTTACTTTAGATTAATTTAACACTCATATTAAAATTAATCTTCTTTTTTAGAGATTCTATCTCTTACAGAATCTGCTTTAACTTTTGCAAGTTCTTTAATAGTATTACCTTGTAAGAATGCAGGCATTTCAGTTCCTGCCATTTTAAATATATCACCAAATGGTGGAAGAGATTTTAAAATATTCTTAGTAAAATCTGCAGTTGATGAAGAATCACCGTTTGAGCCACCTGTGTCCCAAACTTTAATTGAATCGAAACGGATATTTGAAATTGCACTCGCTTGAATTTCAACTAAATTAGCAAGTTCGTCAGTTACCATCATTTGTATAGCATTTTCAGCTGAACCTGCCGCTTTAACTAATTTCTCAAAACCTTCAGCTCTTCTTACAAGGATTTCTTCATTACCTCGTGCTTCTGCTTCCATTTTAGCAAAAATAGCATCTGCTTCACCTTGTGCTATTCTTCTTGTTTTTTCAGCTATTGCTTCCGCTTCAATTTCCAATTTTTCTTTTGCAATTTTTGCAGGTACAATAATACTTGCTTGTTGCTTGGATTCCTCCATTAATGCTCGTTTCAATTCTGCTTTCTTTTCAGCTTTATATGAAGTTTCCAATGCTTCAGCAGCATTTACTTTCTTTGCAATTTCAGAATTCTTAGAAAATTCTGCTTCTTTTATTTCTTTACCCGCAGTTGTTTCAGCAACATTAACTTTAGAAATATTTTCACCCTCAATTGCTCGTGCATTTGCAGCAGCTGAACCAATTCTTTTACGTTCTAAAGATTCAGCTTCTCCAATTTCAGATTTTGATTGAGCTTCTGCTACTTTTATCCGTTTTTCTTTGTCTGCTTGAGCTTCACCAGCTTGAGCATCTGATTCAGCTTTGGAAGTTTCAATACGTTGATCTTTTTGCGCATTTGCAACACCAATTTCACCATCTCTATCCTTTTCAGCAACGGATTTTCTAGCTTCGTTGATGGCGGTTGCAGCAGCTTCTTTACCAAGTGCTTTGATGTATCCTGATTCATCACTAATATCAGTGATATTTACATTCACAAGTTTCAAGCCAATCTTGGCTAATTCAGGTTCAACAGCAGTTTGGATTTCTTTGTAAAAAGCATCCCTGTTGGAATTAATTTCCTCAATATCCATTGTTGCAATAACGAGACGCAATTGCCCAAAAATTATATCGGAAGCAAGTTCACCGATTTGAGCAGATGTCATACCAAGTAATCTTTCAGCAGCATTTATCATTACTCCATCTTCGGTTGATATCGCTACAGAAAAAACTGAAGGAACATCTACTCGAATGTTTTGCTTTGATAATGCATTTTTTAAAGGAATATTAAGTGCCATTGGTTTTAAATCCAAGAACTTGTAATCCTGAACAACAGGCCAAACAAATGCTCCACCACCGTGAAGAATTTTTGCTGTTGAAATTTCACCGGTTTTATTTTTCCCGGTTCGTCCATAAATGACAAGTAAACTGTCACTTGGACAACGTTTGTATCGTTTAACAACCATTCCCACCATCGAAAACAGGAATATTACAACAACACTAATAATAATTAAACTAATGTACATTTTTTAAAAATTTAAGTTCATGATCACAAAATGTAAATCATGTGTTTTACTAAGATTAGTTATATACGAAATGATGACTTAGTTCATATCATTTCGAAATTATATCCATTTGAATTTTTTCTACGTTTTTCAATTATCATTTTTTTATCTGCAATGTTAATAGCATTTATAACAGATGTTTCTTTTTTAATAACAGCAACACCTGTACAAAACAAAGTTTCATCTATTTCGTGTTTTTTATCTGAAAACAATATAAATTCAGCACAATTTGCATCCAATGATATTGAAAAATCATTAACACCAGCATCAAGCATTTTCTTGTATAATTCTATTTTGTTGGAACCATTCGTTGATACAGCAATTCTTTTGATACCTTTTGATTTTGCGTATGCAATTATTTCAATAATATCCTTGTGTAAAGATGGTTCTCCTCCCGAAAATCTGATATTTTCAAGTGGTTCATTTTCACACCAGTAATCAATGTTTTGTTTAATTTCCGAAAGTGATAGTTGTTTAAGTTTTCTATCACCGTAAATTGAATCATCAAGTCCTCTGCAATATGGACATGAAAAATTACAATATTCTGTAATGATCATTTCACATCGTTTCATTTGAGATGTGTTGGATAAATTATTTACACGATCATCCGATAATGAATAAAATCCAATTTCTTTTAAATCTTTTTCCATTTTTATGTTTGTTATAATTTATTGTAAATATAACAAAAAATGGATACGAATCCACAAAAACAATAAATTTTTTAATTAATTTTCGGATGTAATGTTTGAATTGGGTTTCAATGTATTAATTTCATTCCAAAGCATTGAAATTTGCTGCATTTCGTATTTCTGCTCTGTCTTACACTTACTTTTTTCAATAAAAATTCTCATTGTATGTCTATTTTGAAAGAATCATTACATCATCCTTGGATAATTTGTATTTTTTGTATAACTTTTCAAGATCATCTCCTTGATCCACCACTTGAGGTTTTCTTCCTGATGTTGACCAAACTCCGTATCTACCCAATTGAGTTTCTTTTCCATCATTCCATGTAATTTTAGGAGAATATCCAGCATCGGTTATGAAATATTTTTCATTCAGATAGTTACTATATGATTTTATTTTTTCCATTAAAATTTACGTCTTTTTACTTGATTCACTTCTTGATTCATGATTTGCAACCATCTCTTATAATCATTCAATTCAACTTCCGAAAAATTCTTTTTGATTGCTATTGCAACAGAATTTGTTATCCTTGAATTGTTTGAAACATTAACCATTTGAGGGAGAATGTCTCTAACGTTTATTGACTTTATTTCATGAATAGCTTCATACTCGGGTTGATGTTTATTATAGTTTACATAAGCTTTTACATTTGTTGGTACATCAGAAAGTTTTTTCATAAAATATTTATTTTATATATCAATTTTTTCTTGATTTTTAATTATAGTTACTATAAAAGGTGATGAAACAACTATACAAAGTTTCGTAATTTCTTCAATTCGACCCTTTGGTATGTCGTAATGATTTTTATGGAACCAACACATTTTTAAATTAAGATGTTTAGCCATTGTATGTAAGTTTTCAATTGAATATGGAACACATACAAGATGTCGAGATTTATCACAAACGTATTGCATTATTTCTGATGTTTTTTACAAATAAAACATTGATTTCTTAAATCTGCATGTTGACCAGTTTCAGCTGTGAAATTTCCATTGTAACCTTCAGTTCCTTTGATATAAACATTACAGTCTTTGTGATCACAATACAATCGTATTTCAATAACTTGGGATGTTTTTGTTCTTTTTGGTGTTTTGTAATTATCACCAATATCTATGTATTCAATAAAATCTTTCATATCTCCCATTTATCCATGTCAAAATAAAGTTGTTCAACTAAATTTGTTATTTCACCTTGGCCGTTTGAAATATCAACACCCGAACTAAGAAAATCAACCAATGGTAAATTTTCATCGTTTTCATCTATAATATGATTTAATGTAGCATGATTCAATGATTCTTCTATGTAATCACAAATTTTTTGTTGTTGTTCTGATGATAATTTCAATTTCATATCAAATACATGTTTATTTTGTTTTTTCGCAATATCAATGGAATGTTTTGTTCCTCTTGATTTTCCATCCCAAAATGCAATAACACTATCACAACCTGTTATAATATCAACATTCCGTCTGTATCCAGCAGATTTTCCAAATTTATCCCAATCAGCAGGAAATACAACGAAATTAATTTGATTCTCTTTTGCGTACCTTTCGGCCAAAGAATCTGCTCCTCTTGCACCACCGGAAATTATTGTATCAGCAGAACTAAGAAACTTCAAGGATTCCGATAAAAAAACATAATCATTGAAGTCCCTGCTTCCTATGACAGCAATTTTCATCTTAAAACTTTGATTCTTGATCTAATTGTTATTTTAGGTACATGTCTTTTTTCTTCTATCATTTGTATAGAATCAATCATTATGTAAACTAAAATCTCCTTGTCTTTATATTGACTTATTAATTCTTGAATTAAAACATGTTCTATTTGTGGCATTATATCTTCTATTCCAATGTTCACATGTTCTTTTATTGATACAAGAAAATCATGATGTAATTTCATTGAAATCATACATGTTTCTGTAACAATTGGATCTATTGTCATTTTCCAGTTATTTAATTTACTAAGTACTTGTAAATTAATAGGTAATAATGATTGAGAAGTAGAACTTAAATTTGTGTTTGATGATTCAATTTGTGCATAGTGATCAGCATATTCAGCTAATTTTTCAAGTTTAACCTCATCTTTTTCTTCTAAAGAAGATAATACTGATTTCCATTTTTCTAATTTCGTTTCCATTTTGTGATTATTTTAAGTGAAAACTTTATCTGTCACGATTTCATGATTCTTATGAATCAATAAACCATTTTTAGATGGAAGTGTAATTTTTTTGTCGTTTATTTCAACAAAGAATTTACCATTGTCAAATGAACGTTTAACTTCTTCACCATGTCGTTCAGCAGCATATTCACCTTTGCGAGTTTCTTTATAAACTTCAGCATACATTTGTTTTGTTTTATCAACATTAACAAATGAAAATCTATTAACTTTTAATTTCATATCTTTTATTTTTAAATTTCTTCTACAAATAATATATTATTAACAACATCAATAACTTTTACTTTTGATCTCATGTTGATCTTTGTATCAGCTGTGCAATCGTAAGTCTTTAAACCACCGTTATGTATGACTTGAATTTTACCAAGTTTTCCTTTGCTGGATATTCGATTTATGATTGTTCCAGTTTTACCGATAACAGTATTAATTGTTGGTGTATTATTGGTTTCAAGACTTTTCATAGCAACATGTAATAGAATGGATAAAATCATCATAATTACTCCAGCTACAAATCCCCATATTATGCTTATAATTTCATTACCTCCGTTTTTAATCAGTAACAATGTTACCCATGAAAACATCATCAAAAATGTTACCATGTTAGAAAATGAAAAGACTGTAAAACTTGGGCCATCATCCATATCAGTATCGATGTCAATGTCAACATCGGTATCAACATCTGTGTCACCACCAAAAAACATGATGGTTGTTGAGATTAGAAAAACTATTGTAGCTGGAATTGCTATCCACCACAATGTTTGCGTGAACATTGAAGTTCCCATTGCAAATTCGTAAATATTCATAATTTTAATTTTTTAAGTTTTTTAATTTATTGATTAATTCGTTCCTATTATTATTTATTTCTCCTTTATAAACACTTTCCAATAAAATATTCAGGATTTCACCTAAATGTGTTCCTTCGTCGATTTTTAGAATTTCCATTACATCATGTCCATTAATTTCAAGTTCCTGGATACTTTTAGGAATTAATTCAAATTTCATTTCCAATCTCGCAGAATTAAGAGTAGCATTAAGTAAATTAAAATCCAAAATCATTTTGTTTTTACCAAAAAATTTTGACATTTGCAATCTATAATTTTTATTACTCCGATTCTTGTAATAAAAATTATCAGAGTACATGTATGCTTCAAATGCAACATCAAGAGCTTTTGCAGTTTGTGCATCACCACTTAATTTTTTCCTGAAAACAGTTCCGATATTAGATCCAAATGATAAAAGTAATTCAAAGTAAAAATCAAGACGAGATTTTTTGAGTTTTTTGAATTTATTGATGTAATTTTGAACATTGAAAAATTCATTAAAAATTCCAGAAGAATTCAGGAGATTTAATGCTTTATCCATGTCTCCATTTTTACTTACAATTTTTTCAAGTTCCATGAGAATTCTTTCACCTGAAATTTCTTTGATAAGATGAGCATTTTCCTGTATTTTTTCAAATGTTAATGGATCGAATTCAAACCCTTCAAATCTTGAAGCAAATTGTAAACCTCTCATCATCCGAAGCGGATCATCAATGAACGAAGATTCATTAACCATCCTTAATGTTTTTGATTTGATGTCTTTCAATCCATCAAAAGGATCAATTAATTCATTGGTTGATAAATTGATTGCCATTGCATTTATTGTAAAATCTCTTCTATGCAAATCAGTTTCAATCGGTAAGTTGTGATCAACTTTAACTTCAAAACCTTTGTGTCCATCACCAATTTTAACGTCAGTTCTAGGTAAAGCAACATCAATCGGTTCATCTAGATCTATTTGATCTGTTTTAAATTTAATAACACCGAATGATTTTCCAACAAGTTCCGCTTTACCGGATTGCTTCAGGATAGTTTCAAGATCCTGTAATTCAATTCCAGTTACAAGAAGATCAATATCCTTTATTGGAAGTTTAAGAAAATCATCCCTAACTGCACCACCAACAATAAAAACTTGTCCATCTTTTTCCAAGATTTCTTTAATGAATACAGAATTTTTAAGTTGGTTAAATATCATTTTCTTTTAATTTAAAGCAAATATAACAAAAATTTTAATACGAATCAACATTAAAGTCCATTTTTTTATCATCTTCATCTTTTACATTGTAATTTGTGATGAATTCATTCAAAATGAAAGATTTTCTTGACGTACAATAAAAAATATTGTGTTTGAATACTTTATGTACTGTTTTTTTACCCTTTTCTGTTGTTTCAATCAAGTATTGATTGTCCGGGTTGTATCTATCGTAAAACCATCTTGCATCATCATTTGAAAGATCAAAATTTCGATCTTTTGTTATCCACTCGAATAATTTTACACGTTCGGAAGAACTCATTTCATGATAAAATTTATCTATCACATTGTGCCAGAACATTGTTCTTGCAATTGGTCGTGGTGGAATACATGCTTCTACCAAAAAAGCAAATTCAAAAAAATCTATTTTAAATGTTGACATTGTGTTTTGTTTTTGTGAAAAATACGTATGGAGTTTTGAAATACTTGAAATATTCAGGTGAATCATCAAAATGTAAATCAATTTCGTTGTTTAGACAATATTTGCCTTTTGCAGAATTCCAAAGATCATTTTTAAACCAAGGATTATTTTCTTCATCAAATTTCACATCATGACCAAGTTCCATCAAACTTGTTGAGATTGAAAACAAAAAATCGTAAACAATTCCCATTTCCTTTAATTGTTTGATTAATTTTTCAGTTTTTTCTTCTCCTGTTAATACATGAATCTCGTGTCCTGCAGATTTCATTAAATTTGTGAATTCTGAAAAAAATGTTGGATCACTATCAATTACACCATGTACATCAAGTCCTATTTTCATTTAATGCTATTTTAAGTTTTTCTGCCAAAACATTTAATTTTATCGGTTCCGAAACATTTAATTTTTTATTCCAAATAAAATCATGTATACTTTTCTTCCAATCATGAAGATCTATTATGCAACGGTAATCTAAGTATGTATTTGTATTTTTACCAGTATACGCACGAATTTTTCTATCGGTTAATGATAATTTTTGTTTGCATAATGCGCAAATTAATTTATCATTTTCCTTGTGTTTTATTGTTACTTTTTTTACATTTTTTAAATTGTAAGAAATTATTAAATGTTTAATGAAATTTCTTGATTTTTCATCAAAAAACAATGAATTAATCTTACGAAACATTTTAGTTTTGAAATTTTTCCTTTGTTTTCTTTCTTTTCTTTCTTGCGAAAAATTATTTAAAAAATTATCTATTAAATTCATTCTAGTACATGTTTATGTCAAATTCTGAAAAAATATTATCCTTTGTTGTAAATGGTTTTTTTATATCAGGCTCAATTGATGATACAGAAATTGCATCAACAATCTTTGATAATCTTGAAACTTCATCCGAAAGCTGTGAATTTTCATTTGAAATTCTTAAAGAGAGTTCTTTATTTCTTTTAATTTCATCATTTGCAATGATTAATTTATCAGTTAATGGATTGATAATATCTTTATTGATTAGTAAAATTAATTTTTCGAAATTGTTAGTAAAAGATCTACTGTGTTTTAAAGAACTTCCGTTAAATTTTACAGCATTGATAAAATTTTTACCAAGTTTAAAAACTTCTTCGTTATGTGATTCTACTATTTCAATCATTTTTTATTTATTTTTTATATACGAGAATTGTAAAAAGTTTACTTTAAATGAATGTTTCGTTTAACTTCCCATCCGTTGGGCATGTATTTAGGTTTCATTGTATCAATGAAATGTTGACGCCACATTTCAACGAAATCCTGAAGATTTTCAATTTTTTCAACAATTAATTCTCCGTCAGATTTCTTATTTTTCTTTAATATAACATTCATTTCAGCAAAATTTTCAAGATCTTCAAATGATGGTTCATGTCCTATGTGATTTTCAATTTTTTTGACTATTTCCATGAAACGAGTTAACGGTAAGTTTTTATCATCATCAAGTAATAATTTACTGAATTCTGAAGTAATTTTAAGTTTTTTATTTTTTATCACTTCTTTATTAGATTGCTGAGGTTGTATTTCAGTTAATAAAAGTTTTTTTAATTTTATTGCGTGGATAGCTTCATATTCAGAATGATGTTTGTTGCACATTACAACAACATCGTGTGATGATCTTGATTTTATATCCAATGGAAAATGTTTTCTGTACTCGTAAGGTACAACATGATGTTTTGTTAACACCGAAAGATCAGTTATTCCACAAACAACGCATTGATTTACTTTTTTTGATAACGTAAAATCATCAATTGATGTTCCACCTGTTTTAAAATTTAACCGAAAGACATTTTTGGACACAAATGTTCCAAGATTTCTATCAGCGTACCAGTTTGCTCTTTTTTCCGTAACTCTACATAGATCTTTACCATCCTGTGATTGTAAAATAAAATTTCCATAAATTATGTTTGTTCGGTTTCCCATCATATTGTTTTATTTCTTTTTATAAAATTCACTTAGCATGGCTCCATTGGTCTCTGCATTGTTACCACGGATTTAAGCGTTCGATGGCAGACATTGTACCATTGCTTCGTAAATTTTATTAAAAAGTGTATTACATTCCAAAGTCATCATCACCCTCTAAAAATCCCTTGTATCTTAACAATAATATTACTGTTATTAAAACAATGAACCATATTAATCTTGATTCCCACATTGTTATAGTTTATTTTTCATAAATACCAGATTTTTTTCATTTTGTTCATCTATGCCACCTGATAATTTAAGTTTTTTAACTTTATTGGCAAATTTAAATGCTTCCTTGAATTTCCCAACCCAATACAAAGCAATTGATAATTCAAAATATCGAAGATATGTATAAATATTAACATTAATGAATAACATTTTATCGGAATGTTTCATGTTGATGCTTTTTCTTAGGAAAAATTCAGCCAAATGATACTTTTGATTTGATCTGTAATGGTGACCTAAATAATACAGAGCTTCTGCTCTTAATGGATTAATTTCATACGCATTTAACAGATGTTCAATTTTTTTGGCAGGTTCAAGATTAGCAAGATCACAATATGATATGTATTTTTCTTCTAACCAGTTATCACCGTTCACAACTTTGTAGAAATATTTTGTTGCTTCGGTTGGGTCAATACCTGTTGATACTCTTGCAAAGTAAAAGTTGGTTCGTGATGTGCTGTTTCCATCTTTGATCTGTTGTTTAAGAAGATTGTAAGTTCGTTTAAGATGTTTTTGTTCCTCCTTTACATTTCTTCCATCTTCTTTTACAAGTATTCCTTCGAGTGTTCCACCGCTTATTGAACCAGAAGTATCTAAAACATTATGAGCGTAATTATTCCACTTCCATGCTTTGTTATTTTTTAATACAAGTGGTAAATTGATCAAAGTACTTGCAAAATGCCAATTTAAACTATAATAATCATGGGTAAATTTTTTGTTAAAATTTTCGGTTAATTCAACCCATGCATCGGTATCAACAATCATTATGTAATCTGATTTGGCATTTTCATACGCGTGTTTGGACATTAATGTTCGATTATGACCAAAATTTTTCCATTCATCTTTTAGAATATAAAAATCTTTATTAAATTCAGTTTCGAATTTTTTCTTTAGTTTAATTAAAAGTTCAAGAGTTCCATCAATTGATCCGGTATCACATGCAACAACTTCATCTATTATCGGTTCCGCACTCATGATCATGTGTTCAATTGTTTCGATGTTATCTTTACAAATGAAATTTAAACAAATTGTTGAATCTTTCATATTTTTAAACTTTAAATAATTCGTAAAATCCATTTGTTACCATGAAAATTGAATCAGATCTATGAATCCAAGCTGCTTCTTGGTAAAATCCATTGTTAATAAGTCTCGCAAATATATGGCGTTTCATGAGTCTTCTACTATTTTTGTTGAGTTTTATATTTTCACATTTAATTGTAAATTCTTTAATACTTGTTAATTCCAGTGTTTGATCATCCAAGCTTGTTATTTGCCATCTTATGTTCTTTTTGGTCTCAAAGTTACTTCCTATTTTGAATTTTTTATTGATGTTTGCAATTTGATTTTCGTATGATCTTGGATCAAGTGTAACTAAACCTGCATAACCAGATACTCCATTCTCGTTATCATACGTAATTATTCTTGTATCGTAATCCGTTGCAACATTGTTTATCCAATGCAAAATTTGCCACTCATCAAAGTATTTATTTTCATCCAAGCATTTTGGACATTTTTTTAAACTTGCATTGAATATGGCACCGCATGTTTTACACGTTACATTTTCTAATTCTTTTAATTCTGTCATATTGTTTGTTTTAAGTATCAAAGTTTGCGAATGATTTATTGTTTTTAACCATTGACTTATCAAACAACAATGCACATAGTATCCCAGTTTGATAATTGGAACGAGGTTCATCATCAATGATCTTGACATCAATATTGTAACATTTTGATATAATTGATGCTGCTCCCCATAGATCAAATGCACAATTTTTACAGAAATTAAACATATCATCACCGGAACCAATGTTCGTTAGTAATTTTAATTTATCTTTGCAATTCATGAACCTTTTCATTTCCATTCGAAAGTTTTGAATGGCTAGATCATTTTTGAAAAATTTTTCCATATTAACAATAATTCCGAAATTGGATTCCAGTTCCTGTAAATGTGTGTTTGTATCATGCCGAGTTTTGAAAAAGGCATTAAATGATGCTAAAGCACCTGCGTATTGTACAGAACCCCAATCATTTATTTCCCATTCAAATCCACCGATTTTAACGAATTTAATTAATTTCTTATTCATGTTTTTATATTTTTTCAAGTTCAATTGAAAATTCTATAAGCTCATTCATGGTTTCATCAAGATCACCTTTATTTTTAAATGTAATTTCAGATTTTTCCAAGTTTGTAAATTCTTTGTCATTTAAAAATAAAATTTTTTTATCCAAATTCAAAAATGAGTTTGATTCACCAACATCAATTATCCATTTTTCAATTTTTAATGAAGTTAAAAGTTGTAGCTTAATTTTATCGGAGATGGAAATTATTTTAGTTTCAATGAAATCATCAAATCGTTTAATTTCAATATTGAATGAATCGTTAAAATTTTTAAATTCAAAAAGTTTCATGAGCTTTAATTTAAAATTTATATACAAAATGATGAAAAAGTTTACAAAAAAAGGGGACTTAAAATTTATTCAAGTCCCCTTTTTTTGTTAGTTTATTTATTTGTCTTTTATTCCGCTTTTGTTTTCATTTTGCAGCTTTCTTTTTTGCTTTTTTTGCATCGTGTTTTTTAGACCATTCATCGTATTCTTGACGTTCAGTTCTCATGGTTTTTCTTTGTAATTCAAGTCTTTTAATCCGGGAATTGATTGCTTCTATTTTCTTTTTTGCTTTTTCAATTTTTTTTGGATCAACATCTTGATCCGTTGATTCTGCTTTTGCTTTCGCTTTCGCTTTAAGTTTTACAACTTGTCTACGAAGATCAATTTCAAGTTCAGTTTCTTTTTTTAATGCAAGTTTAAGCTTAGCACGTTTGGTAGAATCAGCTTCTTTTTTTATTAATTTATTAATTTGAATTTGCTTCTTTATGCTTGACGCTATGTGCATTAAAGCAGTAGTTGCAAGGATTGCAAATATAGATATAAAAACAACCATACTTTCATTCAGTTCAACTTCGGTATTTTCTACCTCATTTAACAAATTATCTATTTCACTTTCGGTTAAATTTTCTTTTGAATATTCTTCAGATAATATTGTTTCCAACAACACAAAATTCTCAAAATCTAAGACATGATCCACCATTTTTTATTTTTGTTTTATATATTCTTTTATAAAATGATTTTTAATCTTTACGTGTTCGTTCTTTTTTATCTATTATTCCAACATCGTACTTGTACCAAGCTCTTTCATGTAAATAATATAGAACCATTTTACCAAAAAATTCAATAACACCAACACCTAAGCTAATTGACATTGAGCCAGTTAAAATCCATATTACCAATATTGTAAATGTTGTTGCAATTATTCTCCAAGTGATGGTTTTTAGTATATGTCTTTTGTGTTTTATTTTTATATGGCTCATGATCAAAATATTTCATTGGAAATCAACCTTACACATTCTTCAATATTCATCATACCAGTATCAACAATTATTTCAGGATTTTCAGGAATTTCATAAGGATCACTTACACCAGTAAAATTTGGAATTTCACCAGTTCTTGCTTTTTTATATAAACCCTTAACATCACGATTTTCACAAACTTCTAATGATGCACTAACATAAATTTCATAAAAATTTTCACCTATAATTTTTCTTGCATTATTTCTATCTTCAATATAAGGAGATATAAATGCAACCATAACAATGTAATTCTCATCAACACTACCTAGTAATTTAGCAACTTCAGAAATTCTTCTTATATTTTCTTTTCTGTCTTCTTTTGAAAATCTTAAATCACTACATAAACCGTTACGAATAACATCACCATCCAATATGATTGATTTCATATTATTCTTAATCAGATATTCCTGAAAATTTTCTGCTAATGTTGATTTTCCTGAACCAGATAATCCTGTAAACCATAAAACTTTTCCCATTATATGAACTTTTTTGGATTAATTTTAAAACATTTTCTATGATTCCATTCATTTTCCATTATCTCTATTGTTGATTGATGATAATTAATGGGAAATTCCGAATATGGTATTTTATGTTTCTTTTGATCTTTTGTTATTTGCTTAAATGAATTAATAAGTTCTTTAATATATGTAAGTTGGCAGCTCATTAATCTCCTTGATGACAAAATATTACAATTTTTCTGATGGAGGAAAGTTTTGTTGGGTGATGAAACTTTGACGACTGTATAATCCGTAACCTCTGCATTTTGGATCCTCTTTCAATTCATTTAATATAGTTCCTTCAACGTAAATTATTACTCCATTATCTTGAAACTTGGAAACATCTAAATCTGGCATTACCAAATTTCCTTTAATATTCAATATTGTATATTTTTCTTTTTTCATTTATTTTTCCGAATTACAGGAAGTTAACAGAATTCTGTTAACTTCCTTGTTTTCTCTAATAAGATTTAAGTTGATTCTGTAATTTTTTTGAAATTTCAACGGTAATCTTTCCAATCATTGGAACATTTATAAATGCCAAGGGT
>Ga0222694_1000072_pt1 | contig 28200 bp, 39 predicted proteins | sample AntAcemetage1333_FD_181145 | JGI IMG/M metagenome (GOLD analysis project Ga0222694, IMG submission 181145) | Saline water microbial communities from Ace Lake, Antarctica - #1333 | ecosystem: Environmental > Aquatic > Non-marine Saline and Alkaline > Saline | place: Antarctica: Ace Lake...
ACGAGGATTTTAATGTCATCTATAATGAGAAGGATGTGTTAAAGAATACTAAGTTTGCAAAGAGAGCTAGAGGATAAGTTTTTTAAGTACAAACCATAAAACTAAACCTATGATTGATATTGTTATAATATTAATCAATACTTTCTTTAGAACATCACCCAACCAATGGAACATCGTCAACCTCACCATAACCTAAATCGGCGACACTGAACTCTATAACATCTGCGTGTCTACAATAACATTTATAGTTTTCATCTGTCCATCCACAATTCTCATTAATATCTTTCTGTAATCTATTGTACTCTCCAAGTTTACTGACAAGAATTATTAACATTATCATTATCATAATAGCGAATATAGGCTGCATCTTCTTAACTAATGTTTTAACATCCATTGTAAATATATATTTAGTAAAGTTTAAATACTTTACTATTATAGTATTATTGTCAGATAAGAGATAACATTATTATCTGATAGGTTGATGGTAAGATACCCTTTAGAACTCTATAGGTTCTATTGGATTGTTAATCCTATGCTTACCCATAATTAGTGTTGTTATATGAAAACCATCATCTTTGAATAGGCATTGTCAATAAGTCCTATTCATACCAATTTCCAATATATTTAAATAGTAGTAAAACCTCTATATTCTATGGCTAATACTAGACAACAATCTATAAGATTACAACAAGCAAGAAAATCTTCAAATCGTGTATCTTCTCAACCAAGAAAACAGATTAAACAATCGTTTGTATCGAGGAGTAGATACCTTACTGGTGAAGCTAATAAGCAAAGGGCGATGGATGATGTTATAAGAAAACTTAACTCTACTAATAATATAAATGAACAGATAAAGATTTTAGATTCTGCACCTATTAGTATTAGAACTAATGTTCAACAGATAAGGACACAATTACTTACTTCTCATAATAATACTATTGCTAAGTTAGAGAATGATATTAAAAATGATACTGCTAGTTTGGAGAAGAATAGGCTAAGGGAGAGAAGGGCAAGAAACTCACATGAAGAAGATAGATATTCACAAGCTGTTGAAAGATATAAGGCTAAGGTTAATGCATTACAAACGATAATCTCTGATATGAAATCTGGTAAGTCTTATGATTATAATTCTGTTAATAGCTATGTGTATGATGTTGGACATAGTGCTATGAGAGGCGAAAGAGGTCGGCAGGAATACAAAAGCGATTTAGCTAAGGCACAAAGTTTAGCAGAACAAAGAACTACACAAGAAATATCTAAGGCTGGATTGGTTAATGTTGTGGATAGAAGTGGTAAGTTGATTGGTTATGAAACTAATGAAAAGAATCCAACCCAATACAGGTTTGATAAGTCCGGTAATGCTAAGTTATATTCATCTCCTGATTTTAAACCAATCATAAGTAAGGGAAAAGTTACTGGTTATTCTGATATATCAGCTAACCAATCAATCAAACCAAGTCAGATGAATATTAGATACAACAAATATATAACAAAAAACATAAAGGATTATAAGGATTATAAGATATTCCAAAACCAATTACATAATATTAAATTACCAAGTGGTTATTCTATGGTAAAGGATAAAGAGGGAAATATAATCGCTTATTCTAACGATAAGAGGGCTTTAAGTAGAGATATTTTAAACTTGGTAAATGTACCATTTGTCAAATTACCAGAGAGTTTAAAATCTATGGTAAAGGAAATAACCATTAAGGGATTTTCTAATTATTTCCCTAAAGATAATTTTGCTAAATATTATCCAAAACCGATTAAATGGGTTAGATTTAAACATAATGGGTGGATTAAATATAATTCTGATAAACAGTATTATTATTATAAGAAAAATCACCAAGGTACATTATCTAAGCAAGACTTTATGACAGTTAGAAATAGTATTGGATTAGCTAGTAAACAATGGAATGTTTTTATAAAGAATAGTCCGGTAGAAGCAAAGAAAGTTTCCGGTGCTTTATCAGATTCATTAACTAATCAGATTCAGAATCCGGAAGAGTATGGTACTACACAAAGATTGAATGCACTTTTAGCTATTGGTAGTGCCTTAGGTGGTTCAGCTATTTCATTAGTATTATTTGGTTCAGTGTATCATGGTACATTGGGTGTTTCTAAGGATGTTTATGCTAATCCATTACCCAAAGACTTTAAACAGATTGGAAGGATAATAGCAAAGAACTATGGTTATGGTGCTTTACAGGCATTTATTTATGGTTCTATGTTTTCTGGTGGTTCTGCATTATGGAAAAAGTTTGGTAAAAAATTAATTCCTATGAAGTTTGCTAAAACTGCAAGTAATAAAATAATATCTAAAATAACCAAGGAAGCAATAAGGAGAGGATTAAGTTTATTAGGTGTTCAATATGTAACTAAATTAGTTGGAAGAACTACATTTAATATAAAAAATATAATCGTAGGTGATGCACCTGCCGGTGTTGCTGGAATATCAAAAGATTTAGGAACTGTAACTGGTTTTCTTACACCAATCTTTATCACATCAAGAATTAAAGCTGGTAGTAAAAATATGAAAGATATTTATGAGAACAAAAATGGCAAAGTTAAATTAACCGATAACCAAAAGAAGTATATGGTAAAACAGATTCGGATATTACAAAAATTCGAGAAAGCACAAATTAATTCAGTATATCTTAAAGCAAAAAATGCACAATTAAAGGATATTACTAGAGGAGGATTCAAAGCTTCCGGCATATCTAAGAAGTTAAGTAAAGAATCTATAAATAGATTATCAAAGATAGCCAATGCAAACGGTATTACAAAGACAGAATTAATGGATGGATCTTTCTATGTCCAGACCATTAAGGTAGAATCTAAATTACCAGAAACTCAAGGATTATTAAAATTCTATAAATCATTATTGAGAGGGGTGGTTGGAAAGACTAAACTACCAGCTAAGTTTTATGAGTTCAAAAGGTATGGTGTTGTAGTTGCTAAGGCAACGAGTTCCGGTACTATAAAAGCATCTGCTATAGAGTTCAATTATGCTAACGGTAGAGTCAGTAATATTGGTTTCAAATCAGCAGTAGGACAAAACAAGATTACTGCAATCAATGTTTATAAAAAGATTAGGAAGTTAAGTGGTAAACCTATAAGATTGCGATTGAAAGATGAATATTTAGTGAGGAATAAGTTTGAAACAAATATACCAGAGAATGAGGAATTAATCAAAACTCTTAATAATTTAGAAACTAAAAAAGTAATAATGAATAATAAGAGAATAACATCTAAAGAAATCATAAGTTTGAAGATGGCAATAAAGTCAGACTTCAAACTTGCAAGTAATCAAAATCTGTCTAAGTTTTTAAAAAGATTGTATAGTGATAAAGGTATAACTTCAAAATCAGGGGAAACTAATGTTCTAAGAATCAAAAGACTAAAAAAAGGGATAGAACTTAAGCCAGTTATTAAGAAAGGATTTGCTAAATCTGTTATTAAAGTATATCCTAAGGGTAAGTATGTAGAAGTTGGACATACAAAATTCAGGATTCCATCCAGGAGTGAGTTAAGAATGACAACCACGAAAAAATCTATATCGAGAACATCGAAAAACCAACCAAGACAAAGTAAAGCAATCCCAAAATCAAAGAGTGGTATATCGCCATCAAGAGGTATAACGAGAAAACCTACACAAGTTAGAGGTCGTCCACAAAGAACTAAAGCAAAATCTATGCAAATACAAATAAAGAAAACGGTTTTAAAATCTAAAGGTTCTTTAACAAGAACCAAAATAAGGACAGTAGAAAATGCAGTTAAATCTATTCAAACAATAGTTAGACCAACTACTAGAATGTCAAGTTTCAATACGGTAATATCTACCAGTGCTAGTAGAATGTTGGTTAGGCAAATAGGTATTTTACTTCCATTAGTATCAACTAATAACGCATCAGCATTAAGGAGTGTGCAATCAAACTTACAGAGATCAATAAGTATTCAGAGGAGTGAACAGGTAAGTAAGCAGGGTGTGAAACAGATTAGGACATTACAACAGATTAAAGCATTGAGGTTATCAGCTGTTCAAATTTTACAAAGCATCACTATGATGAAACCAGTAACAGCTATGATAGTATCACCAAAAGTAATAACTAAACCTATAACAAGGGCTAAAAAGAAAACTCCTATTAGGGTGGGATTACAGTTCGGTAAAGCTGGAAAAGTAGTTAAGAAGAAGACTGTAACTACTGGCTATAACTCTTATGTATATCGTAAGAAGGTTAACACTAAAAGAACATTACCAATCACTAAAGCAAGAGCATTAGACTTATTAGCATATCATTTAGATAAGAACTCATCTGTAAAGGGTTTAACAATTAAAGGAATTAGGAGAGTATCACCAGCAGTGTTAAACAGAAGATTAAAGTCTACACCAAAGAACTATTTTGTCAAGAATAGAAACAAATTTATACTAAGGAAATTAACCAGAGGTAAGGAAACTTACGAGATGATAGAAAAGAAGAAATTTAGGAGAGATAGTAAGGTAGAAAAGAGGAGAAAAAAGAGATGAAGTTAGCCTTCATATTTTCTCTATTGTTAGTTACTGCCTTAATGAGTTCTGTATCGGCAGGGATATGGGGTTATGATTCCTTTGAATCATCATCACCGACGACAGCGAATATTAATGTTAACAATACACAATTCTTTAGGGGTTACACACCAACCACATTAAGAGATTGGATGCAAATTACTTTCGATACTTTATATTGTGAATTAACAGGGTGTAATATGACAGGAGATTTGAATGTTAGTGGTGATGTTACAGGTGATTATTTTATAGGTGATGGAAGCGGATTAACCAACATTCCACCTGGAGCAGAAGTTGATCCAATTTGGACTGCTGATAAAGGAAACTATTCAACGACAGCAGATATAGTAGCCTTTGGATATTATAACTCAACAGATTTCGTTATTACGGATTACTTTACAAAGAGTGATATTTTAGGCTTTGGATATTATAACAGTTCCGATTTTAGTATTAGTGATTATTTTACAAGTTCAGAAGTGTTAGCTTTCAACTATTATAATTCTACCAATTTTAATATCACCGATTACACAACAACCTCTGACTTATTAGGTTGGAACTATTATAACAGTTCTGACTTCAGTATATCTGATTATTATACTAAAACAAACATTGATAATTTTGCTTATTATAATGCTAGTGATTTTAGTATAGCTGACTACTCTACTACTGCACAAGCAGGAGCATTATATGCAACGATTGACGAACCATTATGGTCAGGAAACCTAACAGCACACAATGATACATGGACATCTACTTACAATGCAACTTATGATGCTTATAATGATTCTGGATGGATAATTAATTGGAGTGGCATTGGGAATACTGATACGACATACACAGCAGGTTCTAATCTAAGTTTAGTTGGAACAGAATTTAGTTTAGATGAGGCGAGTGTTAAGACTTGGTTAGATACACTTTATGCAGGGATAGCGACTATCTTCGATGGTACATGGGCAAGTCTTACAGGGAAACCGACAGTGTTATCAAACTTCACCGATGATTTAGGTGATAGAGGATACGATAATAACTTAAATTTTACTAATGGTGCTGGATATTATAATGCGTCAGACTTTAATATTACAGATTATTATACAAGTGTAGAAGTTCTAGCTTTCGGTTACTACAACTCAACAGATTTTGTAATCACTGATTATTTTACAAAGACAGAAGTATTAGATTTCGATTATTATAACTCAACCGACTTTTCTATATCAGACTACTTCACAGGTTCAGAAGTGTTAGCATTTAATTATTATAATGCATCGAACTTCAACATATCAGACTATTTTACATCTGCAGAAGTATTAGGATTTAATTATTATAATTCTACTGACTTTAACATAAGTGATTATTATACTTCATCACAAATAGAAGATTTTGGATATTATAATAGTTCTAACTTTAATATATCTGATTATTCAACAACCACTGCAGCTAACTTATTATATGCACCTATTAACTATGGTGATGATTGGAACAAAACTTATGCTGATACTTTATATGCAAATATAACAGAACCAGTAGCATTATCTCTTGGGAATTGGAGTGCAGATAAAATATCTTATTCTACGACAGGCGAAGCCAACGATTTGTATGTTAATTTGACTGGTGACACAATGACTGGAGCTTTAAATATGTCTGACAATCCAATATACATAGATGGAATAACATTAAAACCACTAGACGAAAAGAACGCAAACATTGCAGGTCCAGCTTATGGAGTTTATATGACAGGACCATCTGGTCAAAATTTACCTCATCTTATTATACAATCTGGAGGTGCTTCTCAGGCTTCTGTTATGTTAAGAAGTCAAATGATTGTAAATGAGATAGCTGGATTCCACAACACAACTAATGCAACAAGTTGTATAGCTTATATGAATGAGATTGGAGAAACTTTAAAGATTGATTGTAACACAACAACAACTGGTGCTGATTTAATTGTTAGTGATGACATGCAAGTTGTTGGAGATGTTTGGATTAAAGACACTGACGGACAATGGCATTTCATGACAAGAGAACTTAATCTACAAGATGAACTTAGGAATAATTTATTGTTAGGAAAGGCTGGAATAGATTTAGTAGGAACTAACTTAACAATCACAGACTCAGATAATTTAGGGATAGCAATAATAATCAATAGAACAGAAACTCTTAAAGACCAAATAAGTGATTCAGTAACTATTGTTGAGGGTACAAATACTACTCCTGTTATGAATACTGTTACATATCAAGGTAGTAGTAATCCAATACTTACAAGAAGCACTTCAACTCCGGCTGAAGACTATGCAAATGTTGCTAGAATGCTTTTAGGTTCTGATGAAAATCCATATGCAAGTATCGGTGGAAGAAGTGGATTAGACGAATTTATTTCAAAAAGTTATGTAAGATGGTTAAAACAGGGTGCTTTATATGAAAGTGGGTTTGATCCAACACTTACAGCAGACACTATAGATATAGGAATTGGTCAAGGGACAGTTCTTTTGGATAGTGCGAGTAGTGGTACTAATTTTGATTTAATTACTGATGGTGCATTCTTGATTCGTAATGATGGAACATTTCTACAATTTAATGACATTGCAGATATAGTGCAATATAGTGATGGTGGAATAATTAGTAATGGAAAACATTTTAATGTTGTTTGTGGTTTAGTTTTTAATGATTTAAATCTTGCACATAGAATGATGTGTGTAGTCCAAAACGAACCAACTGACGAATATCGTAAGGTTAAAGATGCAGAAATAGATAAATATTCTTCAACTAAATTATTTCCTAGTAATGAATTTGTCAAAGCATTATATTTACCAGTAGCAAGAATGGTTATCAAACAAGGAGATGATGAATTTGAAATACTTGGTAACGGATTAAGATATATTGATGTTCGTGGTAGTGTAAGTAACGCTGGTGCTCCAGCAACTGCTGGAATTGTAAACCATGATGAATTAAATAATTTGGATTATGCTAGTGCTGGACATACAGGATTTTTAGCAGCAGATGGTTCAGAATCTTTGACAGCTAACTGGAATGCAGGAGCTTTTAATATAACTGCTAGTAATTTCTTTGGGGCTAACACTTATGACTATTGGAATGATACATATGCTACATTCAATAAAACTTATGCTGATACTTTGTATTATGATTTAGGGAATAGTTTTAATTTTTATAATTCAACAGACTTTAACATATCAGATTATTATCTTAATTCAAATCCAGATGATTTCATAAACTGGGCTGAAGCTACTAACGGAACTTTAGCATTAGTAACAGATATTCCAACTGATAATAGTGAACTACTTAATGGTAATTCATATTGGAACGATACTTACGCTACATTCAACAAGACTTATGCTGATGGATTATACCAAGCAACTGGAAGTTATTTAACGGAAGAGGTTGATCCATTATGGACAGCTAACCAAAGTTCATACTCTACAAAGACAGTAGCTGATACACTTTATGCACCTATTAACTATGGTGATGATTGGAACAAAACTTATGCTGACACTTTATATGCAGGTATAGAATGGGATTATAATCAAACTACCGATGCTTTATTACAAGTAATTGATTGGGGATTCTATAACTCATCTGACTTTTCAATTACAGACTATTATCCAAAGACTGACATTGATAACTTTGCTTATTACAATGCATCTGATTTTTCAATAACAGATTATTATCCAAAGACTGACATTGATAACTTTGCTTATTATAATGCATCCGATTTTAGTATTGCCGATTATTCAACAACCACTGCAGCGAACTTATTATACGCACCAATAAACTATGGAGATGATTGGAATAAGACTTATGCTGATACTTTATACCAAGCAACTGGAAGTTATTTAACAGAAGAGGTTGACCCAATTTGGACAGCAGACAAGGGAAACTACTCAACAAAAATAGCAGCAGATTTATTATATTATGGAATAACAAATCCTAGTGCATTCTATAATGCCAGTGACTTTTCAATTACAGATTACTATCCAAAGACTGACATTGATAACTTTGCTTATTATAATGCAAGTGATTTCTCAATAGCTGATTACTATCCAAAGACTGATATAGATAACTTTGCATATTATAATGCCAGTGATTTCTCTATAGCAGATTATTCAACAACTGCAGAAGCAGGAGCATTATATTATAGTATAACCAATCCAGCAAAGTATTGGAATGATACTTATGCAACTTTTAACAAAACTTATGCAGATACTTTATATCAAGCAACTGGAAGTTATTTAACAGAAGAAGTAGATCCTATATGGACAGCAGATAAAGGAAACTATTCAACAAAGATAGCAGCAGATTTATTATATTATGGAATAACAAATCCTAGTGCATTCTATAATGCTAGTGATTTTTCAATAACAGACTATTATCCAAAGACTGACATAGATAACTTTGCTTATTACAATGCTAGTGATTTCAGTATTACAGACTATTATCCAAAGACTGACATTGATAACTTCGCCTATTATAATGCTAGTGATTTTAGCATAGCAGACTATTCCACAACATCTGCAGCTAACTTATTGTATGCTCCTATAAACTATGGTGATGATTGGAACAAAACACTAGCTGATACATTATATGCAGACATCTCAGTAGTAGATAATTCATCATGGAATCAATCACTAGCTAATGGTTTATATGTGAACATAGATGGAGATGATATGACTGGAAGGTTAAACATTTCAAATCAGATTTCTATTATGGGAAATTATCCGTTTAAATGGTTTGCTAATGATAAAACCACACAGTATGCTTACATTATTGCAAACTCAGGTGAGTTTAAATTATCTGCTGTTGATGTTCCTATGAACTTTTATTATGGAGGTTTAGGTGCAAATCTAGGTGCGACAATGGATAAAGATAATGGTAATTGGACATTTAGTAATAATGTCTCTGCCGATTATTTTGAAGGTGATGGTTCTTTATTAACAAATATTAACGGAATTAATCAATCTTGGAATCAATCATTAGCTAACATTTTATATTATAGTATTACAAATCCTAGTGGATTCTATAACAGTTCAGACTTCTCAATCACAGATTATTATCCAAAGACTGACATTGATAACTTTGCCTATTACAATGCTAGTGATTTCAGTATTACAGATTACTACCCAAAGACTGACATTGATAACTTTGCTTATTATAACGCTACTGATTTTTCAATTGCTGATTATTCAACGACTACTGCAGCTAATTTATTATATGCACCAATAAATTATGGTGATGATTGGAACAAGACTTATGCTGACACATTATATAGATTAGATACTTGGGATAACTTTACTGGAATACCAGTAGCAAATCCAAGTAGTGCAGATACAACTCATCTAAGCACAGCAAAACAAATTTATGATTGGGCAGTTGGATTATTTATGCAAGATTTGGTAGATGATACAGCACCACAACTAGGAGCAGACCTAGATACTAACGGACACGATATTGGTGCAACTGATGATGAAATTGAAAATATTTATATAGGAGATAATACTAGAATATATTTCGGTGATGGACAAGATGCAAGTATGTATTTCAATGGAACTAATTTAATAATAAGTGGATAATATGGATAAAAATAAAAGAAATAAAAGTGGAAGAATTGCTTTAATATTAGTATCACTTATGATGATTGGATTGTTTAGTTTTGGAATTTACAATGTTATAGCTACTGATGACATAAAAGATGTCGATGACAAACCAAGTATAGTAACAAATCCTACAACTGAAAAGTTATTAGATGATGATTACCAGGATTCATTAAGAGATACTGATGTAGTGAAAAAACTAATTGATGATAAATATAAAAGTTATGATGTTTCAGAGAAAGAAATTCTTATTGAAAGTCTAAAAGACGAGACAATAATTGAAATGAAATTAATAAGTGAATATGAAGAAAGGGTAAGTTCAGGCATTGATAAGAAAGTGGCTAATATATTAATATCTGATTGGGGAATAAAGGATTTAGATTTATCAGAGAATATTAAAGGATATGATATTAATAATAAATATAAATTGTTAGATAAAGAGTTTAAATTAAAATATAAAACTGTAACTGTTGAAAAAAGATGTTATGAAGTTTATAATAATAAAACATTAAAGAATGAAACACAATGTTATGATTATGATATTATTGTATGGACAGAATTTGAACTGTTATCAGGATTACCAGAGAAGGGAGTCGAGATTGGATTATTTACTGATACTATACTCGATGAAGAAATTGAATGGGTGATAACATTAGATGACATTCAAATATTAGAATGGGCAAGTTATCTGGTTACAGATTTAGTAAGTTATTATAAATTTGATGAAAGTAGTGGAACGGTTTTGATTGATAGTTTAAATGCAAGAAATGGAACTAATTCTGGATTTTTATTAGGAGCAACAGGGATAATAGATAAAGCATACGATTATCATGCAGCTGCAGATTATATAAGTTTTGGAACAACTCCTGATAGTGCCATGACTTGGAATATTTGGGTTTATTATACAACAAGCATACAGTTTTTTGAAAATCTTATATCAGAAAGAGGTGGGAGAGCACATTATCTAAGTTATAGAAGTTATACGGATGCAACAGGAGTTTCAAGACCTTTGTGGAACATAGGAGGAGTAAAAATTGTCCATACATCTGATATTGGGACTGGTGGATGGCATATGCTTACAGGAACATGGGATGGAACAACAGATGCTAATAGTATGAGATTGTATGTTGATGGTGTTAATAGTGTAAATGGGACAGCAGGTTCATCAGGTGGTTCAACAGCAGGAACTTATATAGGACAAAATCCATATATAGGTAATGGTGCTGGTGATGTCTTACGAACAGAATTTGGTTATTGGGATACTGCTTTATCAGCAGACGCAATCACTGATTTGTTTAATAGTGGAGATGGGAAAACTTACCCGTTTGAGAATTTTTGTGAGTTTAGTGGTTATGTGTTTGATGAAAGTTCTACAGAACTCGTTGGTGCTAATGTAACAATTTGGAATCAATATGATATAACAGAATATTATGAAAATACAACTAATAGCAATGGTTATTGGTCATATAATATTGCAAATGGAACAGAAACTTATATGATAGGTGCTGTTTATAACGATACTATAATTGGACAATTAAAACCTTATGTGAGTGGGACATGTTAAGCAAATATTCAATTTTAGTAGCTTTAGTATTAGTAGGTATTTTATCATTCACATCATCTTATACAGCACCAACTTATAATTCAATTAACTTCTCTTTATGTTCAGGATATACAGCACCAATGTATAATGATATTAATTTTACTCTTGGTGATGATGAAAGTTGTATTACAGATAGTTGTACTTATTCAAGTGGAGATTGGGTAATTGATTGTAATGATAACTGTTCAATAGATACAGATGTGGTTCTGGATGATGGAGACTTGATATTTGATGGTGTTGGTAAAGTCTTCCTTAACGCTGATGTTACAAATTATAGTAACTTAGATATGGGTACTGCAACTGACATTTGTAATATAATATTAAAAAGTGGAGTAAGTTTAGAACTATAAAATGGTTAAAATTATAAAGATGGATAGACAACTAAAAGTAATGGGAAAAGCTAACATCATATTTATTACCTTCTTAATGTTAATGACAATGGTTGTTGGATTAGACACATTAGGAACAATCAAACAAAACGAGTGTGTGTCATTAAAACAGATTTGTGCAGATTGTACTTATGTAAACTTTACTAAAGTATCATTCCCAAACAGTACTGTGGCATTAGGGAATGTATTAGCAGAAAAGAATGGTGCTAATTTTAATTATACATTCTGTAACACTACAGAGATTGGGACTTATAGTGTCGATGGTGTTGGTGATCCAGCAACAGTTGATACAGTTTTTTCGTATACTTTTGATGTAAGCTATGATGGTTCAGACTCACCAATAGGAATTAACATTATTATCATTATACTATTCGTTGGACTATTTGTAGGTTTCTTCTTCTATCAAAGAGGAATAGATTTAGAGAGATGGAATAATAAAAATATCAGTAAATATCTTAATAAGAATTATATTAAGTTAGCGTTAAGTTCAATAGGATATAATTTGATTAAAAACTCGTATGTGATATATTATATATTAGGATTTTTCATTATGTTATCGTTATCAAACATGGTTATAGGGTTTAACATATTATATCTAATAGGTGTTACTGAAATATTAATGTTCCTATATTCTTGGGGATTCTTAATAATCGGTATTGTACTATTTAGTCATGTGCAAGAATGGTTAATGGATTTATTGGATAAAGTCAGTGATATAAATTTTGGTATTGAAAGATGAATAACATATCAGTAAGATTGTCAGAAGAATTTCATATCTTCTTATTGAAGGCACAAAAGAATATTAGTATAGCAGATGAGAAATCATTAAAACAATTATCACAAACTGAAGTATGTAATAAAATAGTTAAATACTTTAAGACTAATAACGGTAGTTATGTAGAGTTTATTAAATCGTCGGTGAAACAAAATGTTTGATGAATTGGATAACATAAAAGAGTATGGAAGTATAGGAGTAATTATAGTATCTTTGATGATGATATTTGTATCTGGAATTTTCTTTGGTATCACATATTATGTAATGGATGTCACAGAAACTGGATTGGAAACCACAACATGTGTGATACAAGATAATGTGTATGTTGATAACTGTCAAGAATTATGGAGTTTATCGGTATATCCATTCTTAGCATTAAGAGAAATCCTTATATGGTTCAGTTACTTCTTTATATTCGCACTAGTATTAGGTATGCTTATTGCCGGTTACCAAAGTGGTAAATCACCGATACTCTTAGGATTTTTAATAGTGTTCATATTGATAATGACTTATGTCGGTGTAGAGGTTTCTAATGTTTATCGTTCAATGCTAGAGGTTGCAGTGTTCAACGATATGATGACACCATTCGTAGTCTATAACAAGATAATGTTATACTTCCCATGGTTTATATTCTTCACTGGAATACTATCAGTAATGCTATCAATAGTTAACTTCCAAAAAACATATGTTAACAAGGGTTCTGATGCTTTGAATTACTAAGTAGAAAGGTTTAAATACTTATTTACATTGTATTTATTATGATAAAGGAAACACACATTGGAATGGGTATAAAGATTGTTGAGGACGGTAATGGTTTAATGGTTCTTGATAATGATAATGGTGATTCTTCTGTTCTGTTGTTAAATTCTAGGGTGGTAAACTAATGGAAGCATCATATTGGGAACGAAGAAGGGAAGAGGAATATCAAGAGAAGCTAGATAAAGAAAGGAAAGAGAAACTAAATGCAGATAAGGGCAGAAAGGCGAACTGATGGATGAAAAAACTAAAAAGCAATTAAATATTATAGAAAAAGAGATTATGGAATTGGAAACAAAGAAATTACAGATAATACATTCTTATTATTACGATAAAACGAAAGGTGATGGAAAATGAATGAAGGAATCAATGTTTTAAGTTTATTTGATGGAATTAGTTGTGGACAAGTTGCATTAGAAAGATCTGGAATAAAAGTTAATAAATATTTTGCAAGTGAGATAAATAAAAAGTCTATATGGATTACTAAAAAAAACTATCCAAAAACAATACAACTAGGAGATGTAACAACACTAGATCCAGTAGGATGGTTTCCAAAGATAGATTTATTTATTGGAGGAAGTCCCTGTCAAGATTTTTCTCAATGTAAAGCAGGATATGGGAAGGGGATTAAGGGAAATAAGAGTAAACTATTTTTTGATTTTCTAAGATTATTAAAAAAGTTAGAACCACGATACTTTTTACTTGAGAATGTTCCTATGAAAAAAGAATGGGAAGATTTGATCTCAAAGGAGTTAGGTGTTAAGCCAATTAAAATAAATTCAGCGTTAGTTTGTGCGGCCGATAGAAAGAGATTATATTGGACTAATATACCAATAGAAAAAGAATTGGAAGATAAAAGTATAATCTTAAAAGATATAATCTTAGAAGCTTCAGAAGTAGAAGAAAAATACTGGTATAATAAAGAATTTGAATATCTTGGAGAAAAGAAAGTTTGTTGTATGTTAAAACAAAATTCTCAAGAAATGATTAAAAGAGTCTTTCATCCAAATTTTAAATGTGGAACTTTAACTACTTGTAATGGTGGAAACTTACAAAAGAAAGTATATCAAAATGGAAAATGCAGAAAATTAACACCTTTAGAATATGAAAGATTACAAACATTACCAGATAATTATACTGGTGGGGTTGCAGATATTCATAGATATAATGGGTGTGGTGATGGGTGGACTGTTGATGTAATAGCACATATATTTAGTTCGCTTAATCTAAATAAGGAGTCGTCAAATGGTAAGTGAAGGGGCAAAAAAAGCTAAGCTATGGAGAAAGAACAATCCAGAGAAAGTAAAAGCTTATGCAAGATTTAGATATAAAAGAGACAAAGAAAAGATTATTGAATGTTCAAAACAATGGGTAATAGACAATAGAGAAAAAGTGAATAAGTATAAAAGAGAATGGTTAGCAAACAATAAAGAATATCAAAAGTTATTAGATAAAACAAAAAGCTTCTTTAAACAAATTAAGGTTCAATGTGAAATGTGTGGAAGTAAAAATGATTTATTGTTTCATCACTTACAACCACTAGCTTACGATAATTTCCAAGTTCTTTGTCCAGATTGCCATTATAAAGTTCACGCAGAAATAAGGGAAACGACGTGGAATCATGGAGATAAGAAATGAAATTAACATTAACACCAAAACAAACTAGAAAATTTAAAAGAGATATAATAAGTACTATAAAGACTTGTAAAACTTCCTCTCAATTAAATTGTGTAATAGGAATGATCTACAATGCTGGAGAAACTTCGTCAAAGACAGGAAAGGAGAAACAATGAATCATATACAAATGTTACACCAAAGGCAAGGGTTAGATCTAAGTATTAAAATAAAACTATCAGAGAATAGAATAAGAGATTGGGTTACTTATTGGGGGAAAGAAAATATATATGTTTCATTCAGTGGTGGTAAAGATTCTACTGTTCTACTACATTTAGTTCGTTCTCTGTATCCAAGTATAAAAGCTGTCTTTGTAGATACTGGTTTAGAATACCCAGAGATAAAAGAGTTCGTTAAGAGTATAGGTAATGTTGAAGTATTAATACCAAAAATGAATTTTACAGAGGTGATAAAGAAGTATGGCTACCCAGTAATATCTAAAAATGTTTCACGATATGTCAGAGATTTACAAAACCCAACTGATAAGAATAAGAGAACTAGAGATGTAAGGTTAGGAAAAACAAATAGTAAAGTTGGAACATTAGCAAAAAAATGGATGTATCTAGTTGATGCACCGTTTAAATGTTCTGAACAATGTTGTGACATTATGAAGAAGAATCCTATTAAAGACTTTGAAAAAAAATACGGTATGAAACCATTTATAGGAATGATGGCTGATGAAAGTAGGAGTAGAAAACTAAAATTATCTAAGACTAATTGTAACTCCTTTAATCAAAAGAATCCACAGAGTAATCCATTAGCTTTCTGGACAGAACAAGATGTATTAAAATATATAAAAGATAATAAGATACCATACTGTATAGATATATATGGAGATATTATAAACGAGAATGATATTTACAGGACAACTAAAGCAAAACGAACTGGATGTATGTTTTGTATGTTTGGAGTTAATATGGAAAGAACACCAAACAGATTTCAACAAATGGAGAAATCTCATCCATCTATTCATAATTATTGTATAAATAAGTTAGGGTGTGGCAAAGTTTTAGATTATATTAATGTTAGCTATTCGTCAAAGACCAATAAGGAGAATAAATGATAATAATAAACAAAGCAAGTAAGTTTGAATGGGAAGTCATAGAAAAGAAACCAACCCAGATAAGAGTTAAAAGAATAATCAATGGTGTTTTAAACAGAATGTGGATAGGTGAAGATTCATTATATAAAAATTGGGAGGACAAAGATGGTAACAAATGTAAACTTCCATAAAAACAAAATGGGTAGAGATCTAACAACACACAATGACGCATTAGATTATTTAGTTACTCATCTAAATGTAATTGATATTGATAGGAAAAGTATATCTTGGATGCTTAAAGAACCAAAGATATTTCATGGTGATTCAATGTTTGAAGTTAAGTCTTGCGATTTAGTATTAGGATTTAATGAACCTTATAATCATTCTTATGAAGTTGAATTAAAGAGGAGCAGAAGGGCGAGAGGATGTGCTAAGATACAAATGAGAAGTACATCAGATAACTTTTGCGATAAGATTAAATTTCCAGTAGTAAAGAAGTATATAGTATATTATCCTGTGTTCGATTATGAGGTGGTGAAATGAAAGCTAATATATGTCAGCAGATAAAAAAGGATAGTTGTGATGGCTCTAATGTAAACTATCTGGAAACCCAAAGCTCTACTGGGGAAGAAAAAGAACAAGAGTATAAGCCAGTTGTGAATGGTGTACATTCCAGAGTGGATAATCAGTCTGCTGACAATACTTATAATAACGGAGATGCGACGCGATCACAATCGGACACGAATAAAATTAGGGGTTCTACAGATAAATGTTCGCAATAACCCAAACACTTAAATAGTAACTGTTCGTAATATAACTATGGTAATAAGACTCGCAGATGCAAAGATAAAGAAAAATAAAAAAGTAAAAGCTAAACCTTTACCTATTGAAGTTACAATGGCAGAATATCTTGAAATACTAAACTATACAAAAATGATACATCATAAGGTTGCTTTTATGTTAGCATTTGAATCAGGGTTAAGGATCAGTGAAGTAGTAAATCTAAAGAAAGAAGATTTTGATTTAGGAAATAAACAAATAAGAATTAATATGGGTAAAAACTCCAAAGACAGAATTGTTAATTTACCTCTTAGTTGGAGACCACATCTAGTTAAACATATTCCTATTAAATGCCAACAAAGGGCATTACAAAAAGCGTTTATTCAATCTGCTGAACTTAGTGGATTAAAAAAGAATAAACCTAAAATACATTTTCATTCTTTAAGACATGGTTATGCAACTGAATCATTAAGAAGTGGTGTTGATTTATATACTATTTCAAAACTATTAGGACATGAAGATATATCTACAACAACTATTTATGCACATCTTTGTCCAGAAGATGCAATAAGAGAATTAAGAAGTAAGTTTGGTAAAAGATCTAAGCACTTCGCTTTATCAGAAGGAGAGGTAAAAGAATGAAAAGCTGGATAGTTTTATTAGTTTTAGGACTACTTATTTTAGGAGTTGGTGGTTTTATTTATTATAATTTACCTAAAGAAGTATGCACAACTAATTATATAACAACAAAATATACTGTAAATGATTGTTCTAATCCTCTTTTGTGGATGGATACAGGATTTCCAGAATATTCATTAGAATCAGAAATCTTATGCGAAGATGGGATACAAGTAGAAACATATGAAAACTTAGGGATAAAGGTTATTTATGGTAATTGTGTTGATGATGCTAACAAAATATGTATGATTAAAGAACCAATTGAAACTTGTGAGGTAATTTATAAATGAAATTCGCAAATCAAAAAGAAAGCGAGGTGGAAAAATGAAATATAAACTAAGTAGTGGAGAAACAGGGACAACAAATTTATCAAAAGAAGAATTCCAAAAGGTAATAATAAAGAATATATCTATAATAATTTGGGAAAAAGAGAACGCAATTTTGGGGTTACACGATGAGTAAAGGTAAATTAATTTGTGATTATTGTAAAATAATATTTAATGGTAATGTTCAAAATATGTATTATGTTGGAAACAAGGTAATACCATTATGTAAAAAGTGTTTCGCAAATTGCGTGAAAGATGTCGGAGGTCAAAAGTAATGGAGAAACAAATGGATATAACTAGCAACTTTAAGAAAATAGTAGGAGAAGTAAAAGAATCTGTAAAAAGTAAAATCGGAACAAAAACAAAGATTATACATGGAGAATGTATTGAAGAATTAAGAGATATGGAAGAAAACTCAGTAGACTTAGTTGTAATTGACCCACCTTATTTTGTACCTGCACAACATTATAATACAAGGAAGGCATTTAAGAGAAACTTTGGTGATTTGGGAGTCATGGAATTTTTCTTTAAGGAAGTTTTCAAAGAACTAACAAGAGTTTTAAAACCAACAGGATGTCTATATGTTTTTTGTGATGGGCAAAGTTATCCAATATTTTATTACCATCTTTATCAATATTGTAAATCAGTAAGACCTCTTATTTGGAACAAGAAAACAAGTATTAATGGGTATCATTGGAGGCATCAACACGAATTAATAATATTCGCACAGATGCCTGAGAATGTTAAAGTTCCAACTGGAGATGGGGATATTTTAGAATATAGAGCAGTTAAAGTTGGTGAGAGAATACATCCAGCACAAAAGCCAGTAGATTTACTAAAAAGATTAATAGAAAAATCTAGTAATGAGGGAGATATTGTTTTAGATTGTTTTGCTGGTAGTGGTTCTTTAGGTGACGCCTGTAAGGAATTAAAAAGAAATTTCATATTAATAGAAAAAGAACTTGATTATTATAGAACAATAGAAAAGAAGTTCGCATTAGTATTGGAGAGGGAACAATGAATCCAGATAAAATAGTAGAATTAATAAAACTATCTAATGAAGGAGATGAAATTGTATGGGATGAACCTAATGGAGAAGTATATGTTATAAAACTAAAGGCTAGGTATCATCCAGACTGGTGTCCTCCTAAGGTTAAAAAAAAACTAAACGACTTGTTACGAGGAAATTAAGAATGGAAATAAAAACATTAAAGGGATTAATTAGATATTGTTTCTATAAAGATGATGAGGAAAAAGTCCATTTCGGATTCAATGAATGTTGGGAAATAGAAGAAGATGACAGCATCTCAAAAGAACTAATAGATAAATTAAAGAAAATCTGTCCCAATATAATGGAAATAGATATTGATTATGACGCAAACGAGGTAAAAACAGAATGAGAATACTAATTAACTATGCAGATAAAAACTTTAGGTCATCACAAAAGAGGAATACAACATCTGGGATAACCGTAGGGGACTTCGATAAGGCGATAGAACATTCTCCAAAGGATATAGACGAGAAATTCTATAAAACGAATAAACATATATTAACAGAAATGCGTGGTGGTGGATATTGGTTATGGAAGCCATATATTATTTTAAAAACATTACAAAGAAATGATATTAAAAATGAAGATTATATTTTTTATGCAGATAGTGGATCTTATTTTATTAATAGCATAAATCCTATAATAGATTTATCAAGGAAATACAATCAAGATATAATACCATTCTCAAATAAGTATTTACCACTACAGAAGGAGTGGACTAAAGGAGATACCTTTATTGAAATGAAAGCAGACGAATCAAAATATTGTGACACACCACAAATAGGAGCAGGTTTTATTTTAATAAAGAAGAGTGACCTTTCAATAAGGTTTTTCAGAGACTTTTTGTTTTATGCACAACACGAAGTGATACTGACTGACAAGCCAAGTGTATCAGAGAATCATAAAGGATTTATAGAACACAGACACGACCAAAGTATCTTTAGTATTCTATGCAAACAATATAATCTTAAAACATTTCGTCATATATACCAGGAAGGAAACAATGAAGTAGAGTTATTTGAAGATAAATATCCCCAGATAATAGTTTCAACTAGAAAGAGTGATAGAACAGTTATCCAGAAGATTAAATATCAGAGATCATGTTCTAAAGGAGACATAGATTTCATTAAAAGATTATTGGGAGTACCATTTAGATTAGTTAAAAATAAAATAAGAGGGATAAAATGACAAAGAATGTAGATGATTTAAAGAGGAAAACTAAAGAGGTTCGTGATCCTAAACTAAGGGGTAAAAAATGAATAAAAAATTATATTATTCACAACTTAAACAAGATAAATTTCTAAATGAACATATATTTAAGAATTTTTATAATGGAATTTTTTTAGATTTAGGAGCATATGATGGGATTACATTTTCTAATACATATTTCTTTGAAAAGAATCTTAACTGGGTAGGGTGGTGTTTTGAACCAATAAAGAAATATTACAATGAAATGAGGAAAATAAGAAAATGTAAATGTTATAATAATTGTATAAGTGATAAAACTGGGATAGTTAATTTTAACTTTTTCCCACAAAATCCGATGTCAAGTGGTGTATTAAATAATAATAATATAAAAGATAAAATAATAATAATAAAATCAGAAACTATTAAAATTAAAGATTTTTTGAAAGATAATAATATAAAAAATATACATTTATTAAGTTTAGATATAGAGGGGAACGAGGAAAAGATACTAAACAATATAAATTTTAATGAAACATTCATACACATAGTTTGTTTTGAAGATAATCATAATAAAAAAATATGTGATAAAACATTAAAAAGAAACAACTTTATATTAATTAAACATTGTGGATTTGATAAAATATATATTAATAAAAAGAGTAGATTCTTTTCATGGAAATATATATTTTATATATTAGAAGCTAACATTATAAATAAAATATATACTAAAAATACTAGATATTTATTAAAAAAGATAACAAAAAGATTCCCTAAAATAAATATAATATTAAGAAGGATACTTAATATATAATGAGAGAAAGAGAACAAATAAACAAACTTGAAAAAGAATTAGAGGTTAAAGGTAAAGGTATGTGTATGCAGTATTATTGTGCTAGAAGTCAAAGGATCACTGAACTCTTGGCAGGATTAGTAACTACAGGAACAAGTGGCTATGAAAGTATTGGATGTTATGAATGTAATGGAAAAAGGATTAAATGTGGTGCATATTATTCAAAATGATAATTAAGTACCTGCAGGATGGTAATAAAGAACTTGAACTTACACCAGAACAGAAAAAGTATTATGAGATGGGGTTTATGTGTGGATACATTGAAAGGTTAAGAATCAATAAAGAAGAAGCTGATGAACAATTTAATAATAAGCCAAAGTATGTAAAATGATAACTGATAAAAAGATGTTAATTATGAGTATTTGTTTTGTAATATATTTTGCGACTCTATCTGGATTTCTTATATTCTCAGAAAATGTTCCTTTTGTTAATAGTATAGATTTTGATTATGGAATACCAACAAGTTTGAACGAAATAATAAAAAACTGTAACTCAAATAACGAGAGTATAGAAAAAGTATCTGAATGTTTTATTGGATATACTGAAACCTTTTTTGATTATAGTATGGATAATACAAGAATAATTAGAAATGATGATGATAGTTTCTCTGAAAAATTAAAGGTTGATAATACTTCATCACAATACTCACCGATTAAAGATAATGATATTCTATTATATTTGAAAGAGAACAGTGGTTCTTGTACAGAATGGACATTGTATTATGAAGAATTATGTAAAATGACAAATTTTAAATGTGAAAGTGTTAGAAACGGTGGTATTTCTGGAGTTTTCTATTATCATCAATACCTGGTTATGTATAATGATGATACTTATTGTAAGTTGGATCAAACAAAGGTAGAATGTAAAAATATAACAGTTAAACGAAACATTTAAATACTACCTAAATATATATTTATTATGACAAGATACAGAAAAATTAGAAAGTGGGGAGATTCCTATGTCATAAGGATAACTTCACAAGATTTGTTAGATTTAGATGTAGACATTAACGATGAGATTGATATAAGCGATTTCGTTAAAAAACCAAAAGAATAATATCTAAATAAAACTGGAGGAAAATAAAACAAAAATGGAAACTGAAAATTGGCTACAAAAAGAAGCAGAAACATTTGCTAATGATTTTGATGGGGAACGATTACCTGCACTAAGCTTGGAAGAAAATAAAGTATCTACTATTTCTATCGATGTATCGAAAGCATTTGATAAATGGGAAGATCACGAAAACAACACAGTGAAGAAAATCTTACCCTGTATGCTTGATGGTGTTCAATATGTATGGTGGTTAAATGTTAAAAATCCTATCTATTCAAAGATAGTAACATCAGCAGCACTAACATATCCAGAACCGTTAGTAATAAAAGTATTACAAACTGGTACTAAACAAAACACTAGATATGCAATAGTAGAGTAAATCACTCGAAACAAACACTTTTTATTTTTTTTCTTATTATTTCTACACCTTATTGATTATAATCGCTTAGAATGGCTATGAATACTGTTAAAAGGCTATTTTAATCAAGAGATAAGGACTCAATGCGATATACCTTCGCATTTCATCGCCCTTTGATATAAAAAGAGGTGATTTACTTCAGAATTGCTTCATAATAAAAAACTGTATTTTTTGTGCATACCATATAGGTTGTATTTAATCTCTTGAATCATCTTCGTCATCTCCCTCTTCTGTTTCTAAAAAGTCTAAGAACTCATCTTCTTCCTCTCTATATCGTTCTTCTCTATCCATTATTTCTAATTCTTCTTTAGTTGTCATTGTTCCCTTCCTTCTTTCCATTGTTTATATTCTGGACATCTTGCAACATTTTTGAATGGACAAATAGGAGTCTTTGTGGATGATGTGGTTCTATCATAATATCTGAATCTTCTTGCATGAGTACACTTCTTATGCCCTGCTAAATAAGGACATTCGGATTTAATCACCATTATCTATTACCACCCATGTTCCTAATTGATACATCGCATCTTTTATATTTATCGCTAATTGTCTTTCAATCTCTTCTTCTGTAAAAGTTGGTGGAGGTATCATAGTATATCCTCTGGTGTCAGACCAGCTTGTTTTAATTCATCAGTGGTAAAAACAGTAGGTCTTTCTCGTTTTAATATTAATTCAGCCAATTTTATTAATCCACCACCAAATTTACAATGTTCACAATAATACATACCATACTTATCATTAAAAGTAAATGGATTCCCACAAATATGACAATTTGTAAAGTTTTTTCGTTCAGCGAACTTTGTTATTGATATAGAGTTTGCCCATCCTCTAACCTCTCCTAAGTCATCTTGCATATCAGGAACTTCTAAACCATATTTCTCTCTTGCAACTTTTATCACCTCTCTAGCCTGTTCTTCTGTATAACAACTTGCACCGGCTTCATCACATTCTATAATATCCTCCATTACGCCAATTAGTTCAGACGGACCACCACCACACTGACAACGGAAACAATACCATACATTATTATCAGTGTCAACCCTAAAGTTCATACCATTATCAGAACCATGCTTTGGATGTGTCCCCTGGAAACAACCATTACCGACATCGGTTAACCCATTGAATGATATTATGTTTCCTATTGGTATGTTTGCTATGTTATCTCCTCTCCAATTAGATTTTACATGATCCTTAATAATCTTAGATTTCTTCTTCTTGATATATTCACCATAAATCTCCATAAACTTATCATAAGATATTGTAACTATTGGGAGGTCTTTCTTTAATTCATATATAGCTCCGGTAGGATGTGTACAAAACGGTCCTACAACATAAGTATTATCACCCTGCAATTCACCCATATGTGAAGTTAACTTACCATTAGAATCTGGGAACTCTAATGTTTGATGATTGAATATTATCTTATCTGCATAACTATTATCAAACTTAAAATATATATGTCCTCTAACTTCCATCGTGTCTGGGAAGTTATCATGGTATAACTTTTTTAATCCCTCTTTAGGCGTATCATCATCTAACACCCTTATATCTTTACCACATATCACACCATAGTTCTCCAAAGGAAAGAATTTTTGTATTTCATCATAAGTATATGGATTTTTCTGCCAATCGGTTTCAAATGCTCTCTTTTCCTTAAATCTCACACGATTGAATCGTAATCCTCTTAATTGTTCTGGTATTTTCATTGATTTATGCCTCCTAATTGGTAAAGGTGGAGAGATACACAGGGGACACAGGGTATTTCCCATATAACGCGTATACAAAATGAATAAAAAAAAATACACTCTAAAATGTTGTTATCTTTTTTTATTTTCTCATATAAGGGCGTTGGTGTACTTTTGCGTGTGCACCCTGTGTTATTTATAAAGGATTTCATAATTGTTTGATTTTTAATCCTTGGACCACTCGGATTCTCATTTCTCCTTCTTTAATTTGATGTTCAGAAAACGGTATTATATCTTTCATTCTTTTCCAGAAATTGTTAATTTCTTCCAGTGGATATTCATTTATTGTACAATATTCTTCATATTTAAGATATATATCAGTTTTTCTTACAGTAGAATTATAATCGTTAACTAAAACATCACCAACAAATGTAGCAATAGAATCAGAACTTCTAGTCCAAAATTCCTGTACTTCGTGCATTTTCATATTTTGTGTAAAACCTTTTTGAACAATCAACCTTTTTAACCCATCAACTGCGAAGTTAAGTATTCCCTCTAATTCATTAACCCCAGATAACTTCTCAAATAAATTTTCATCTCTCTTTATATCCCCTTCTGGAAAATGTTCTAAAAACTTTAAAATTATCCATCTTCTAAAAAAACCCCTAGTTCTGTCTGGTGTTCTTGGAATTTCATTACATGAAAACATCATTTTCGCAGTTGGTTTAAATTCAAAACTATCTTTCCCTTTTTTTTCACCGGATATTTCATCACCTGCAACTGTCATTTTAAATACAGAAGTTTGTGCCAATGCTTTTTTTGGTAAGTCGGCAAAAATATTAGCAGTTTTACCAAAAAGTCTAGCAGGTGCAAATGGTGAACTTTCTAAATACTGTAATGATATTGATGTTACATTTTCCCTATTAAGAAAATGCTTAATAACATTAAGTAAAACCGATTTACCATTTTCTCCATCACCAAATAATAATAATGCCTTTGAATATTTTGTATCATTTAGTAGACAATATCCACACCATTCCTGGATAATTTCAATATCTTTTTCCGTTTGTAGAACTTCTCCTAAAAATTTTTTAAATTGATCACAGTTTGCATCTTTATTATAATTAATATTTATTTTATTCAAAAATATATATTTAGGAGTAAAATCTAACAATTCATTAGTTTCAAGATTTAATAATCCATTACCAACAGGTTTAATATTTTTTGGTTGTTTATCTAAATCATCTCTATTATAATAAGTTTTTCTCTTAATTGATTCAATGATCTCATTAACCTGTTTATTTTCAGCCTTTTCTTTTAACCTATCTTCTATTAAATGTGCTAAATATAAATCACCATTTTGTACATAAGTACCATTTGTTTCATCATAAATTATTATTTCCTTATTATCTTTGAATGTTCTAATCCCACAAATCGTATTACCTCCTATATCATAAGTATGCTCTTTCAATAACCTTAAAACAAAATAATACTTAGCCTTTCTCCAATCTTCTTTACATATTCTTATAAACAGATTATCATCACAAGTTTCCCACAGTTCATCAATACATTCAAGCAGCTCATCTTTTAACATATTATTAGATTGTAATGATACATCTTTTTCTTCTCTCAATTTCTCTCTAATCTTCTTCTTTTCCGAGTTGACTATTTTAGTAGCTTCACCTTTTGTAAGGTTATATATTTTACATGACTTTTCAATTTCTTGTAATAATATATATTCATCTTCACCAATAAACTCCAATATATAATTATGGAATCCATTAAAATCTTTATTATCAATTAAATTAATAGATAGTTTTTCACCTATAAAATATTCTGCATATCCTGCATTGATTGTAGATTCAGCAGATTTTTTAGAACAGTTTACAATATCACCAATTTTTTTATTATTGAACTCTTTTATAAATCTTATTTGTTCCATTTTTATTTTACCCAAATTACATTTTCGCAGTTTTGGCAATCATATAATTCCTTTTTTTTATTTGGTGTTATTTTAAATACCATTATGCCACCACACTTGTTACAATCTATAACTTTTGGATATGTTTCTTCTATACTTTTCTTTTTATCAGATGCAATTTCTAAGATATGATCTATACATTCTTGTTGGACCTCTCTCATCTTAACTAAAACTTTATCGACTTCTTCAATAATCTTATCTTTTTTACTTTCCAAATATTTATCATATATTTCCATTATTTCTTCTAATGGGTTATTCTCTAAATTCCTTATTTTATTTGCCAATTCATCTTTACTATCTTCCATTTCTTGTAATGATTCTTCTTTAGCTTGTAATAATTGTCTGTTAATATCAATTATAGCTTTATCAATATTATTTGTTATATTAGTTGCATTATAATTAGATTCCTTAATTTTATCATCTATATATCTGCATTGTTCTTCAACAACAATTTTTAAGTTTTTCACAAATGATTTTCCACTATATTTTAATTCACTTGAAAAGCTAAATAGGTTTATTTTTTCCTCTTTTAATTGGAAATCTCCACTTTCTTCATCAAATAAAAAGTCATCTTCAAATAACCACGCTGTTGAATATCCATGTATTGCCCTTGAAAAACTCCTTTCATAAGTTTCTTTCTTAGACTGCTTACTCAATTGTATTTCAATAAAAATACCATTCCCCAAAAACATATGTTTTTTATTAAATTGTAAAAGTATATCTGCTCTCAATGTTTTGTATCCCTTTGTAGAAACTTCTATATTATAATTATTCCAATTTATATCTAATTCTGATAATTTCACAAAGTTATCAAACTTATATTTTTTAGAACCCTTTGAATAAACAATTAATAAGTCATCGTTTTTGATTTTAGTAAATAACCAATTCTTTATTTGTCTATGTTCTTTACTCTCCGGAATTGTATCAGCTTTAGATCCTGGATATTTTGAGAAATGTGGTGATACCCATACATAAGTTCCAAATTTATTTCTATATTCTTTCTCTTTTACATAATGAGTATATTTGTCTTCATCATTTAGTTCTTCATAATTAGACACAGAATCCTGTGGCATAATCCATTCACCCTTAATTAAGTTCTGATATGATCCATTTTTATGAATTTCAAACGCACTAATTAATTTATTAGTTGAAATGTTTATTGCACTATCCATCAGTTCTACCCTCATAAATTTTAATTTCATAAATATCTAATAAGAATAACATTTCTTTTTTACCCTCTAATGTTTCAAACCAATAAAAAATATCATCAATCAATTCAGATTTAAAATATCCATCCATTGATCCAGTAGGTTTAACTTTAATATGAGATTTAAAATTATTATCAAGAAAATACTTTGCCTTTGTTTTGTTGCTTTTTGTGTTGTCTACCATTTTATGCTTAAACTTTGCAAGTTAAATTATACCAAACACTTCTACTATATAAACACTACTTAATCTACTTCTAAATGATAACAAGAACATATATAAACCTCAAATACCTATTTAATTTATGTTAACTCAACTAGAAAAAAACATGATAGCATTCACCCACAAATTAACATTAAATTCTTTAATATTAGACTCCATTGATGCTTTAGAAATGAACCGTAAATATATGAAATGGGGTATATTTTATTATGAAACTTATGATTGATGATGAGTATCACGATGTAGAATTTTTAAGTGCTTTAAAGGTTCATATTATATTAAGATTATTCATGTTTGCATTCTTTATTGGTTTAGGCATCTTCCTATCAATAGTATTGAGTATTGTTGAATCTATCTAATATTACAAATATTTA
>Ga0222694_1000078_pt1 | contig 27304 bp, 22 predicted proteins | sample AntAcemetage1333_FD_181145 | JGI IMG/M metagenome (GOLD analysis project Ga0222694, IMG submission 181145) | Saline water microbial communities from Ace Lake, Antarctica - #1333 | ecosystem: Environmental > Aquatic > Non-marine Saline and Alkaline > Saline | place: Antarctica: Ace Lake...
ATAACACCAATTGGAAAGAATCCGTATTAACGTTTACTGATGAAGGTTCAGCAAGTCAGACGTTGGGTAACAGATATATATCAAATACTACTGGTGCAGAATGGATAGAGAACTATATCTATGAATGGGATTCATCATGGATAGAGATTATACCTGATAATGGAACAACATGTTTAGTAGAAGATGAAGGTAGGTTTTATCTATTTAATGGAACTATATGGGTAAAACTAACAAGTATCATAATACATAATGATTTGAGTGGGATACAAGGGGGAAGTCTAACTGAACGTTATCATGCTCTTACCCTACATCATAATTATTTGACTGCAGGAGTTGATGCCCAAATAATACATTACCATGATTTAGAAACTACTGCACCAGTATCAAATACTGATATAGGAGTTGAAGGTCAATGGGCTAAAGATATAAACTATTATTATCATTGTGTATCTACTGATACATGGGTTAGAAGACCAGTTGAAACTGCATTTGTATCCTCACCTTAGGAACTTGATATGATAACATATACTAATATAGAGAAAATAGATCGTGCTGGTCTAAGCCGCACTACCCTTAATAATAATTTTCTATTTCTAGAAACTAAAATTGTTGAAGAAATAACGGGTCGTGATTGGAAAGAATCAATACTGACAATTAGTGATGAAGCTAGTGCTGTTGAAGTATCAGGTAATAGATATATCGCTGATTCAGATGGATCTACTTGGGTCAAAGATTATATCTATGAATGGGGTCTTCCGGTTGGTGGTAGTTCAAGTGTTTCTTTTGAATGGTTAGAAATTATCCCAAATGAAGGAACAGCATGCCTAATTGAAGATATAGATGAAGTTTATATTTATAATGGGATAACATGGGTTAGTCTCTATAACCCATTGATTCATAATGATCTTAGTGGTATAAATGGGGGAACTAATAATGAACGATATCATTTTACCAACTCAGAACTTACTGCATTAACTCAAAATGGAGATGCCCAGTCATTACATTATCATGATACAAAAGTGAGTCCACCTGTTAATAACACTTCAATAGGGGTTAAAGGGCAATGGGCAATAGATAGCAACTATTATTATACATGTATATCAACAAATGTATGGATTAGAGAAGTAGTAGAGACAACATTTCCCCCCCCCAGCCGCTAATGTTCTCAGTTTTAATAACACTGGAGTAAATGTTGGAGATACGATTGATGGGGTTACTCAATTATCAGTAGCAGCATGGATTCGACCAACTGCTTATTCAGGATCTTATAACTGGATTATAGGCAAGCATAATACTGGGAGTTCTAGTGTGAGTTATGCCCTGATTCTAAGAGATGATAATGTATGGTTCCTGACTAACCCAACATTGGCACAATATGCATATGTGGACTCATTTATATCAATACCTTTAAACCAGTGGACTCATGTAGTTGCTACTTATAATGGAAGTCAAGATCCAAAAATATACATTAATGGTGTAAGTGTGTATGTTGAACACCATGGAACAACCCCATCTAGTCTGTTAAGTTTTACTGCAGATGCTAGTATTGGATATGATATAGATGGTGATCGTTGGCCTTTTATTGGTGATATTGCAGATGTTAGAATATATAATGATGTTCTATCAGATTCTGAAATTGAATATATCAATAATGGCGGTACTAGTGGCGCAAATCCAGGAACAGCAAATCTAGTGAATCAATGGTTATTAGATGAAGGTGAAGGATTAACGGTAACAGATTCGGGTTCAGGGAGCAATGATGGAACATTGGACGGAGCAACTTGGATCGCTAGTGATAGACCACCAAGTGAATAGTAAAAACATATCAGAACGATAACATTTAATACATATTTCAATTTTTTTTCATAAACAATCTGAACAAATAATAAATTATATATTGGAGGAAGGGATAAAATGGCAAAAGAAATAATTAACATGAAAGATAACTATCATCCAGCATTACATGATAGACTTTCCACTGAAGCTAAAACACCCAGAGGTATCGTTGGTATCTATGATAAACTCCCCAATGGTGATTTGCGTTTGATTGAACGCCAAAACATGATTGTCTTCCAAGGAAGAGAATGGTTGTTACAGCGAGCATTTGGACCTGAACTTCAAGGAAATACAGAAATAGCAGACCGGTATATTAAATGGTTTGGTTTAGGTACTGGTGGCGGAGAAGCCGGAAATCCATTACAAGCAGGAGCAACAAACGCGTGGGATACTGATTTGAGTTCTACCCTTCGAATTAACTCATCAGGAACCGCGCCCAGTTATGCACCAAGAGATGTTGGTGGATCATTGATTCCTGGATTTTATAAACAATTTTCTAGCGTAGTAAGAAAAGAAGATCCTGCTAATGGATATGTTGTTGATAGTTCAACATTTTATCCTGAACTAATTGCAGAAATCAGAATTGAAATTGCTAGTGAAGATGGTAATGGTACAGATGGATCTGGTTATGCGGATTTAAATGAAGCTGGATTATTTATTGATAACCCTGTCGTTTATTCCCCAAGTAGTTCAAGTGGGCTTATTGCTCCTTTGAACGTCTATTCTATTTCTAAGTTAAGTACATTTACAAATGAAACTCGTTACACATTTGAAGCCGGTACGGATATTACAGATGTCCTTGCTGGAGATAGAATTACTGTAACAACTTCAACAAATTCGGATAACGATATAGTCGAGGCTCTTATTACTGATGTAGGTTATGAGTCGGGTGGTTGTCTTGCATACATAACTGTTGATAATGCAAATGGTGTAGACGAAGGACCCGATTCTCCAGCAGTAGCCAGAGTAGTAACTAGGGACGAACTAAATGATATCGCAATGTTCTCACGGGTTACATTTAGTACCATTAGGAAGACAGTTGATAGAGAAATTGTGTTTCTCTGGAAAATTTACTTCTAAAAGTGAAGAACAAATAATAAGAAATCATTTTATAACGAAAAGAGAGGTAAGATCATGGCTCAAAATATTTCACCAGGTGTCTATACAAAGATTATTGATTTAAGTCAATACCTTGCAGATATTCCAGGAACATTCGGATTTTGTCCGATTCTAACAAAACGCGGTCCTGACAACCAATTAACATTCATTGGTAATGGACGGGATTACCGTAATTTGTTTGGATCTCCTGATATCGCAATCATGGGTAAGCATTATGGACAAGGACCATATATAGTAGAGAATCATCTTTCTATTGCTACTTCTTGTTATGTAACTCGTGCTCTACCAGAAGATGCAACTTACTCGAACCTATTTTTGGGTATGCAGCTGGTTGATCCAAACGAAGGTTCTAGTTCTAATTCTCTGGGTGGCGGTCTATCTGCTGATCCAGTTAAGGCTGAACTTGCCACGTATTCTCATTCTGGAATCAATTCGGTTCCTGAACTGGATACTTTCTTAGATCAAGCAGATATCACTACTTGGATAAATACAACAGATACTGGCGGTATTGGTCTTAGTGATGGTTGGTTAGCATACTTCCGTCCAATTGGGCGTGGTGACAGCTATGATGACTTCGCAATTATAATTGAGAAGCACGTCAACCCACAGAAAACTGGGGTCTATGTTCTAGAAATTTATGAAACACAATTTGATGGTGATGATGTTCTTACAGAATCATATGAAGTTAGTTTCAATCCTCTAGATAAGGATTCGGCTGGTGAATCACTATATATCGAAGATGTGGTAAATAGATTCTCAGATCAGATTCGTGTTAAAATAAACCCGAAGGCTCTTGAAGTTCTTGAAGAACAACGAGTTGAATTCCATAAGAACGAAGAAGAAGATACTTATCCAGATAACCCTTACTACATTGATGATCCAACGGATCCAAATTATGGAGTATTAGGTTATAAGGAATGGATCAAACAAGAAACACAAACAGTGTTTGATGCAGCACAGGCAGATCTTGAAACCGCTCTTGATGAATTAGTAGCTGCAAGAGAATTAACTCAGTTGACTGCTGCAGAGGTAGTAATTCGTAATACTGCTATTGATCTTGCTTCGACTTCTGTTGCTTTAGCTAGAACAGCTTTAGCTACTGCGTCGACTGATTTGGAAGATGCATTCCAATTAGATATCTTGACTACAAAAGATTATGATACCACAACTGCTACAATTGAACCGATTCATATGGATTATGGTTCAGATGGTTCTTTGTTTGCTATAGATCCAAGATCTGGTAATCAGGTAATTCATCAGGCAACAGCGGATATGATTCTGGCTCAAGCATATGTTGGAATATTAACTGATCCATTAACACTTGACCCAATGGATAAGATTCTTGACACTGAGGAAATTTGGATTGATTTAGTTTATGATCCAGGTTATCCTACTAATGTTAAATATTCTGCAGAGAATATTTCTAAGGATCTTAGAAGAGATTGTATAACCATTACTGACAATGGTGATAATAATAACTTCAAGCAAGCTAAAGATGAACATGATCAGTATCACCTAACCAACTCTAGATATGTTTCTAGGTATGAAGGTTATTCTACGATCTTTGATGTGTGGACAGGTAAAGATATTGCGGTATCCCCTGTATACCATATGTCCAAGATTATTCCTATGGTTGATAAAGAATATGAACTATGGTACGCACCTGCTGGTTTCAATAGAGCCACAATTTCTGACATCAAGACACTCCGATGGAGTCCTAAACTTGGTGAAAGAGATCAGCTTTATTTGATGCAGCTTAACCCAATTGTAAGATTCAATGTTGGATACACAGTTTGGGGTCAGCTAACCACTCAGGTAAGACCTTCGGCACTTCAGGATCTAAACGTTATGCGTTTGGTTCTTTATATCAAGAGAGCTTTAGAACAATATCTTAAGTTCTTTATCTTTGAATTCAATGATGATCAGACTTGGGCACAAATCAAAAATGGCATCATTCCATTCCTAGAAACAATTAGACGTAAGAGAGGTTTGAAATCATTTGAAGTTGACGTTGGTGCAACGGATTATGAATTTAAACAGAAAATTGCTCATGTTAATATCATTCTCGAACCTATGAAGGTAATTGAGAGAATCGAACTTAACTTATTTGTAAAATAATATATTGTGAGTAGGGGATATAATTCCCCTACTCATTAATAACTTTTATCTTAAGGAGATAAAGAAATGAATAACTCATTTAATGTAGTATCAGACAATAGATACGATCGAAACTTCGGTGGAACAACTCAAGGTGTAGCTGATCCATATATCAGCGGATATCATTTTGTTGATTTCATCCGACTCCCGCCAAGAATAAGTGATTTCGTCCCCTCTAGTGGTGGTCGTCATTTTATTGGTTCATCACAAGAAGTTATGGATACTTTAAATTCTTCATGTTTATCCGTTACACCTCCAGGTGGAACATTAAACAAAGCAGAATTCACAGGTCTCGGCGGTGTTAAATTCGCAGTACCTACAAACGTTGATTATGGGAATACCCTGACTATGAAATTCTTGGAATTTAGTGGTCTTCCGATTCTTGGTATTATCGGTGGTTGGGTACAAATGATCCGTGATTACAGAACAGGAGTATCAAACTTGGGTGATGGTGCTGATGAATACACTAAACAGAATTATGCCGCTTCAGTATTATATTGGACAACCAAACCAGATGGTAGAACTGTAGAGTTTTCAGCATTGTTCACAGGTGTATTCCCAACTAAAGATCCTAGAGATCTTTATACTGGTGATTTTACAGCAGTTGATAAACTTGAAGCCGATATCGAATTTAATGTTGATTGGACCTGGCATGAACCATGGGTACTTGATGCTGCACAAACAAGAGCTCATGCTATCCATGATGTAGGCGTCAAAGATTATCGTGTCAAAGGCGGAGATGGTGCTGGTGACGGAGAAGCCGGATTATAATATTTAGGTAAAAATGTCCCACCCAGTATAGAAACTACTGGGTGGGTTTTGAATAAATTAAAAGGAAGAACATCAAAAATACAACGTATCAACTAAAAACTTAAAGGAGTTTAGTTATGGACAAACATGGAATAGAAGTTATCCCATCATTCAAAATAAAGTATCCAGAATATACTATTATTACACCACATACAAATAAAGAATATACAATTCGAAGTTTGAAGATTGGTGAAGAAGAATCTTTGAGGTCTAGTATTTTGACCCCAGCATCATTAACTGAACATCTTAATAACGCCATATTCGGATGCCTAGTTAATAAACCGGATGATGTTGTAACAATTGAAGATTTCTTGAATAAGAGTACTATAGCTGATAGAGAAGCTTTAATGTATGGTCTTTACCATATTACTTATAAAGATAAACATGCTTATGATATTACTTGTAAAGAATGTGAACATGTGAACCCTGTAAAAGTAAACTTCGGTGATTCATTCTCAATGGTGGCATGGAACAAAGAAACGAATATTCTTGATGAAGAAGTCCGTGTACAATTGGAACTAGCTGAATCAGTAACTGTTGTCTTGAAGCAAGCTAATCTGATGGAGGAACAAGAGTTAATGAACATGTTGAAGTTCTCTAGTGATGATGAACGAGAAAAACAAATTGGTCTTTTACCCATATCTTGTTTTGAAATCGATGTAGGCGGTACCAGTGTTAATGGTAACGATAAGGATGTAATTAAGGATCGTAATAATATTAAGCAAATTTATAACGACCTTCCGGCACAAGACAGAATGTCAATCGAAGATTCATATGAGAAAAACTTTGGGAAGTATGGTGTTACCATCAAAGTACTGATGAACTGTGCAAAATGTCACACCTCTAACGAAACGGAAATCGATTTAGTTCGACAGTTCTTTCGCGCAATCTACGGATGAGAAACAGGTAGATAAATACGTAGAGAATTTAGAAGAAAGTATTTTTCTAGCTATAGAACTTGGTAAACAGGATTATTCATCCATAATGGAAATGCCTGTAAAAAGGTTAGAAAAATACTTAGAGTGGAAAATTAAATTCGACGAAGATCTTGCAAAAGCCAAGGCGGAAAAATTAGAACAAATCTAAAAGGGTTTGTCTATGTCTATAGAAAATGATGAAAGATCTTTTAGAAGATTTGTAGCTGGTCAATTTGATCAAATATATGATTATATACCAGCTGTCGAGTCAACAGGAGATTTTATACGCATCGAGGGTATTGATGTAATCATTAATTCAATACGAACGTTGCTGTTAACCCCATTAGGGTTTTATCCATTTGATCCAGAGTATGGGTCTTTATTATACAAAAAAGTATTTGATCCCTTAGATGAACAATCAAAGAATGAAATAGTATATGAAGTAAAACAAAGAATTGAGAAATATGATGATCGGTGCAACATTACAAAAGTAGAGATATATGAGGTGGGCACTGATGGTAAAGCATTCCAGGTTGAAGTATACATTAAACGGGGAGAAATCACAGGTCAAGTATCTATACATCTACCTAGTCCAAATCGCCAGTTCGCCTTTGAAACAGAGGATGCTTAATAATGTCTACTAGCTCACAAAATTGGCGATCAGTAACACAATATACTAATGAATATCTTGATTTAGTATATAGGTATTATGCTGAAGCTGGAATATCGTATATATGTACATATTACAATTTGAATCTTGCTGGTAGTGTGATCGATGATCATACTCTTGATGCTGGTAGCTATGAACAGCTTGGTGAACTATCGGGTTTGTTATGGAACCGAGTGATGCTATTTCCAGTATATAATACAGAGACAATTCAAAACACATTCATATCAGACGAAAGAGGTATGGGGAAATTTGACCAGATAAGTAGTTTCAATTTTCCAACAATATATGGTCTAAAACCAAACATACATGATTATGTAATTTTTGAAGATGTCAAACTTGATGAAGAACCATCACAACATTATAGACAGCAAAGTATAACTGACCATTATAAAGAATCCAAGAAACCAGTATACGAAGTCATACATTTTGAAAAGGCTACAAATACAGATCAAACATTTTGGAAGACCAATCTAAAGATTGACCAAATAACCAAACCTCAAATAGACTTACAACTAAGTGGGGATTATACATACTTCGATATGGAAAAACATATTTATAACACGGATGAGACATCAACCATGTATAAGATGTTAGAGAAGAATCGATTGATTGAAGCTAATAAATTCTTTAAGCAGAATTGTGGGTTTTACTTTGTATAAAGGTTTTTGGGAACAAAATTAAAAGGAAAATATAACCCATGTCGGAACAAATTGATAGTTATAACAAGATTTTACAAAATACTGTAGATATCTATAGTTCTCGAGAAGAGATTCGAAGTCAGCTTACCACGTTTGCTCAAGAATATCTCGAACTAAGAACTGTAGATTTGTATAAGACTAGTTTCTTATCCTATATTATAGACATTCTATCTATCTTGACAGCTAATCAAATGTTTTATAGTTCCACTATCTACAGAGAATTTTTCATAGTCACTGCTCAATTTAGGGAGTCAGTATTAAATCTTTCGAAGTGGATTGGTTATATACCAGATAAAGCTATACCATCTACAGCAGATGTACAATTCACAATCCCACTAACTTTTTCTGCACCAGGTGTATCTTTTGCAATCCCATCAGATTTTGTTGTTAAAGCGGGAGATATAAAATTCCTGGTAGATTCTAATCCATCATCAACAATTGGGGCTGAATTCAAAAGAAATGTAGATCCAGAAGATCCAACAAAACCAAAAGATATATCTTCAACAGCTGTAGCGAATACCACTGTAGAAATCATCAATAATAATGCAATCACAGTAAGAGATAGTAATGGATTCAATAGACCAGTTTCTATAGATTATACAAACAACACTGCATCTTTCGTTCTCCCATTTACTCAACATACAACAATAGTTAAACAATTCCTAATTCCTGACAGTCTAGAATTTTATCAATTTTATTCAACCCACTTAAAGTTTGATGGCATGTATTCTGATATCGAGGTATATGTTAGAGAACCTATTGGAGGGGAACAGTTAGCAATTGAAGACGAAGATAAGTATATAATCGTAGCTAATGAAAACCAAATATCATCTCAAGATTATAGCTTATATGGGTATAAAGAATCTCATAAATGGGCAGAATCAGAATCAGGACTTTATACATTAACATCAACATCTAAAGAATATGTATGGGGCGCCACAGAAGATGAAGGAGATTTACTTTTCGGTAATGGTGTATTAGGTAGACAACCTTCTGCTGGTTCAAAGGTACTTGTTGTTCTCCATATAACACAAGGCGAAGATGGTCAAGTAATACCTGGTACAATAAACACAGGAAGTTCTCTTTACTATTTAGCAGCATCTAGTAGTGGGGCATTAACTTCGCCGACAACAAATCTTCTCAGAATATCATATAGTGTTTCTAATGCTTACCCATCAAGTGGTGGAGTTAATACCCCAACTCTTGCTGAGATTAAACATAGAGCAATCGTGAATCTTAGAGCAAAGAAACGTTTAGTATCGAGTGGTGATTACGATGATATAAATGAGATTATGGGATCAAACTTTCCAGTTATTGAATCTCAACCAATCCTCAAACGAAGTGATATTAAGGTCAATGAGATCATGGCATTCATGAGATTAATTTATCATGACTCAGATAATATGCCAGAAATTGTACCAACAAGAAATGCAAATATAGAAATATTAGATCCGACGTTTGTAGACTCTAAACATACAGTGAACAGAAAAGAATCCGTTACAATTGATGGATTCCAATATGAATCTATGTTCAATATCACGATTAATCAAAAGACCAAAGTCGCATATTATGATTATGTTTTGTCTAACCTATTTGATACCCCTGCCCAATTAAGCCCATCCCAACCATTTTATGATAATCAGCAATATATTGGACAATCATATATCCCGTTAACGACAATTGATTTCACAATAGATACTGAAGCAGTGTATGATGACACATCATCTTCAAGTGGATCAGAAGTGGTAGATACCGGCAAATTCCCTTTAATAATTACTACCCATGTAAACCATATACCTAGTACAGAAATTCGACTATTTAGAATGAAGATTAAAACTAAGTGGGGAAACCTGGATGAGTATGTAACAGAGACTGAAGTCGTTCCTGATTATGATACTGATTATGAATTAGATTCTGGCGTCTTTACCAATAGATATAAAACATTCACATTAACACTACCAGATTATCGAGATGTACCAGCTGGAACCCAAAGAATAGAATATACAACTATGGGTTACGTTGTCGATACAGGTTGGGTAGAACTTCAAAAATATTATACAGATACAATAATCCGTCAAGATCTAAGTGATGTTATGATAAGTACAGTTACATCAACTAGAATGTGGGACGGGGTATGTCATGATGATGCTATGTGGACAATTCACAATGTTCCTGTAATATTTTCTGATTATCTAGATGATGGTGCAGGGGGTGGTGTATACAATACTGCATCACAAAGAAACTTTGAATTAGCTGTTATTCAGAACCTAATCAACAATCTAGATATGAATGATAAGAGAATGTTGACTGATTTCATTAATGTCAAATTCCCAGATACACATGGTATTCTTTATAATCTAAAATATAATCCAGTTGACCATATTGTATCTAGTAGATATATAACTCCGTTTAATGATACCGCACCTGATGGATTTTCATCAAGTAGTAGCAGCAGTATAGAAGCAGGTACAAAATTTATTGTCAATGGTCCAGTTCCTGGTTATGAAGATATTGATCTAACCACATACATAAACCACATTGCTGAACTTAAAGCTGATGGTGGATGGTTAATACATGTACCAGAAAACGAAGATTATATTCGTGTAGAAGATGAATACGATTCTCAACATGATCAAAAGATATATGCATTTAGTGGTGCTAGATGGGTGGATGTTCAAATATTCACTATACCTATAGATATCAGTGCCAAAATCAGAGTATCAAGTAATGCAAATGTTAGTTATTCAGGTCTGGTTCAAGAGATCAAAGAACTTTTGATCGAGAAGTTTACCCCAAAGATGGGTATGAATAGACCATTGGATAGATCAGAGATTATTAAGGTAATCCGGGATGTTGATTATGTAACATTCTGTGATCTATTAACTCCAGAAATCAATATCAGATTTGATTATGATATTGAAGATCTATCTCAAAAACAACTTTTAGATTACACTCCCCAATATGTAGGATTCAGTGAAGGTTCGATTGATATCGAGATCCTAGGAACATAATCAATTATGAAAAAAATAATGGTACCAGGAAAAGATAAAGTTGTTTCAACTATTGATCCTCGAAAATTACATTCTTTTGTATTAAAAAATGTTAGTCAAGAATTGGGCAATTTAGTCGAAGATTGTTACTATCCTAAGTTTTCTACCATTTATAAAGAACTACTTCACCTTACAAATAGTACCGAAAAAAACCTCGTTTTATATTCTAAAAAGAAGTATGGTAATCCTAAATTCCACTTACTCCATGATCCCAAGACAACTTTATTGATTCTTATCATTCAGGAGTTTTTAGATGCAAATGATGTAACAGCTGCATTGTCAGTGTATCATCTATTGTCACTGAGAACATACTCAAATGTGATGCATAAGTTTATCAAGTATTGCAATCCTGATCATTTCAGAATGGCACTTAGTAAGTTATCACATAATCATCTATTCGTATCCAAGAAAACAATTGGTACTAGTATAATGTATCTATCGAATACAATGTTCAAGAAGCACAAAGACTCCCTGGTTAATGATGACCCAGAAAATATCCAGAAAATGATAATGGAAATAAGACATAGATTTAATCAATCAATCAGATCGTTTGCCCAAAAATATTATGAAAGTCATAAAGCTGGACTGAAATCTAAAAGTGAAGATGAGAAAGAATATGATCCAGGACTAGAAAGAAACATTAGGGATATTGTTAGTAAGATTACTGGTAACATAACCACTTATAAAAATATCGATAAGAAAGCTATAGATGAAGCTCAGAAATTGACTAAGTTTAATCGAAAATTATCAGCTGCATATGTATCAGCATTGTCGACAACAAAATATTCAGGAGATATAGGGACAGCACTATATCTATTATTACGGGACATAAAAGACTTTGATCAAATTGATACCGTAAAATTCTTGGATTATGTAAAAAGACTAATGTCTATAAAAGTAAGTAAACAACCTATGTATTTCAAGAAAACTATTTCAGGAATACATTCTGAGATTTTGAAAGATCTCGAACTAGAAGATTGGCACTCTAAATTATCAATTCAGAGTAAAGCAATCTCAAGGAATTTTATCGCCTATTATCTGGCGTTCTATGTACGAAACTATATATCCTAGATTAGAAATATGGTTCAGCGATACCATTCAAAACATCATTCAAAGCCCGATTCGCTGTTTCTGCTGTACGGTTTGGTCGTTGACCAGATCTTGTTCTAATATTTGGTATAGCAGAATTTACACGAGCGGCACCACCAGCAGCAGTTGTGCAACATGTAGTACTATGTTCCGTCCGCATAGTTTCTACCATACGAGCAACTGTTGGAGCATGACTTGCCAATTCAGAACTAACCATTGTATTATATAGATCACCTATTGATAATTTGATATCTACGATACCTGGTCGATTGTTCCACGCTTGATCATTTGCATCTCCGCCTTTAACTACGGACATAGATTTAATATATCCAGCATCAATTTGGAATTGACCAGGAGCTTGGAATTTGGCAATTAACGGCCACTTATAAGTATTCCCGTCTTCACTAGTCGGTACAACCATTGCTAATAAAGCAACCATTGGACCTATAATCCATTTATCATGAGCATCATCATCGCCTGGAAACATATTATACAACCGAACTGTGATATCATAAGATCTATCAAAACTAGTAGATTTCCAAATCATCGGGAAATTTAATTTTCCACCGGTAGCCAATTCTTTTCCTAAGGAGATTAACGTATTTGTACGTTGTTTACCTATAAGATTATTCGACTGCGCTTTCATCGCTTCCCCAGCTTTTGTAGCTGCAGCAACTATAGGCCCAGTGGTAGAATTGGTTTTCAAAGCTTTAGCTATATCACCCAAACTACCTTGAGCGACCCAAGCCATTTCTCGGCCACCCGCTGATAGAGGAGAAGACATTGCTGTTACAAGTGAACTTTGACTAAAATCATTACCATAAGATTCTGAGAATGGTGAGATATTTTGATAACTAAGATCAATAAAATTATTCCACCCCAGTCCAGGAGTGAATCCACCATTAATAGTTAAAAATTCTGTAAATTTAGTCCATCCTTCATTAGTATCTAATGAGAACAATTCTAGACCATTTTCAAATTTCGGAGTAGCTGGATAAATTCTTAACCTAGGAAATACACATGGTGTAAAGTTCAAATTTTTCTTGCAATCTGGTGCGGTTATGAATGCCGGGATATCTGCATTATCCATTGGCGGTAAACCTATCACTGTCGGTAATTGCATATTAAATATTTACTCCATCTAAAAATGGTAATGGTCTCCATAATTTTTGTTTCATTTCTCCACCACCTCCACCACCTCCGCTATTCTGTACAGAGCTTGAAGATAATATTGTCTGATTATTAATAGCGGTAACAACATTCTCACTACCAGTATCTGATGATTTCTCCATTGTCTTTCCGAGTTTCTTAATCGGTTTAGAAGAAGCGATAGCTGATGCCGTCTCATTAAAAATTTTATTTTCTCTTACTTTATCAGTCAAATATGATTTTCCTGAAGCCCAGTTCAATTCCTTTAATTTTTGTTCCTTATCTTTTAGATTAAAATCTGGTATTGATATACCGGAAACCAAACCCCCAATTCGACTAGTTCCCTTTGCCCAATTAACTTCTTTTAATTTACTAGTTGCAGATTTTTTAGTTTTGGAAAGTAGAATAGTTGCTTCTTCTACCGATAACCCGACTTTCATTGGAGCCAATACGTCCTTACCGTAACGCCCAGCTAAAGCTTTCCATTTTTCTGCTACTGCTTGGCTAACGGCACCAGCTATACCACTAACAGTTTCGGTAAGATTTCCAGCAGCACCTTTAATTCTCCCAGTAACAGTTTTACTCTCTCTTTCTTTTTCTCTATATTCTTTAGACATCTTACTAAGAATGGAATATTTATCTTCTGATGTTTTAGCCTTAGCCTCTTTGATCCTTTTCTTATAGTCTGCACCAAATCCATCATATCTCTCACTAGCAGCTTCGAGTAGACCTTTACTAGTCCCTGCTGTAACCTTCTCTCGTTGCCGCTCGTTTGATTTAGCTTTAAGGGCTTGTACACCAATATTTACCGCTGTACCAATAGATTTTCCACTATTAAGAGCCCCATATAAACCCCGTTTTAATAGTCCTTTCTCTCCTAATTCATTAGCAGTCTTTTCTGCATATTCTTTACTAGCTAATGATCTAGCAAGACCAACAGCTTGCATTGCAACATCAGCAATAATCAATGCTTTACCGGCACCTTTTATCGCAGCAGTTTTTCCCAACTTAGCAGCTCCAGGTACAAACCTAGCTATTGAACCAACTTTCTTTAATACTTTGCTCTTAGTGCCTATACCAGCCAATAATTTACTATTTCCTAAAGCAGGAATACCTCTCCGTGTACCCTTAACAATACCCTTACCTGTCTGCCATACCTTTTTCAGTGTACCTGTTCTACCAAATGCCCGTGTCGCTCTCCCAGCATCGTCTACTTTTGTACCAGCGCTGGATAATATTTTTCCAACCTTGCTAATTTTGCCTTGTTTAATAGCTATTTGTCTAGCCACATTTCCTGCAACTTTAATAGTTTTTCCAGTAGCTTGTGTTGCTGCACCAGCAGTCTTAATTCCTAAATTCGCTACCTTATTTGCCTTACTTGCTACATATCCACCAGCAAGGGCAGTACCACCAATAGCTGCAACTTGTGCCTTACCTCCGTGTTCACCTTTGATAGCATCCCATAATTTCTTACCAACCCACTTAGCCGCACCCCCTGCCATTTTTCTTCCAGTTTCCGTACCAAGTGCAAGTATAGCAGCTATTAAAGCTAACCCTTTTGGGCTCCTCAAGAAATCTAACATACCAACCATACCACGACCAGCAGCAGCTATCCCCTTACTACCACGAGATTTGGCTTTATCCCATCTAGCTTTTCCAGCATCTTTCTTAGCTTGCTTTGCTTTAGCAGCAGCAGATCTCTTATTCTCTCTTATGGTATCTTTATCATCTTCATTCTCTTTCCATGAAAATAAACTTTTTCTTTGTTTTTGAGATTCATTTGATTCATCAATCCACGAACTCTGAACATCTATAATCTTACCTTGAGACGAATTAATCCCCCCAGTATTCTGTCTAATCTTTTCTTGGATTTTAATCTGAACATTAGCCGCACGTAGAAGATCTCTTAATATTGTTTGATTCTTAAATTCTAATTTTTCAGCAGCAGTACTTGGTAAACCTAATGCCTTAGCTCTAGCATTTTCACCAACCTTCTTTTGACGAGCACCTTCTCTTAGTTGAGATCTTTTAAATGCATTATTCTTATCAGTACCAGTCCAACTATGATCTTGGAGAGTTTTATATTGTCGTTTAATTTTTTCGATTATGACGCCTTGGACGCCTTCTTTACTTTGCTTAACTCCACCAGCAAGACGAATTAATTCATTTTGTTGTTTCTGAGTTAATTCACCATATATCCTCTGCCATCTATAAATTGCAAATAAAGCAGCTGCTGTTTGAGCTTGTGGTGTTTTCTGTTTAGGAATATCAGTTAAATACTTACCTTTGAACAAGGTAGTCATATTCATACCAGCCCAGAATTCAGAATCTTTACCTTTACTGGAGAGAATTCCCTTAGTTATGAAATTACCAACCGCAGTAATACTCTTCGTTGTTTTAGAAGTTATACCAACTAATTGTTTAGTTGTCCACTTCGAAAGATTATAAAATCCTTCTAATGCAGGATGAGATACTAATATTTTACTTACACCTTTATCGATACGAGTAGCCATTCCAAGCTTTAAAGTGCCTTTTTCAGTAAGCCGAATAAGTTGATTAAGACGCTCAATCATCTGTCCACCTTCTGTAGCGGCAAATGATTCATCTGTTCTAGATATAAAAGCTCTGAATGCTTTACGAGGTAACGATGATTGTGCGAATGATTTACGAGTAGCAATATTATCTAATTGATTCTGTTTGATAATTTTGTCATCTTTATTATCATTCTTGAATCCCTTTATCATATCTCGCAAAGAATTCGATTGAGCATTAATCGAGTGTTCTATAGATAATGCACCAAACCGTTCACTACCCTTACTAGTTTTAGTATCTACAGATTCAGTAGCTAAGGCAATCCTCTTCAATAATGAAGTCTGTACATCAACAACTTTTCCAGGTATAATCTTCTCATCTCTATGAATAACTGCAGCGCCAGATTTTTTAACAAGTCCACCAGTAGCTGCATGTGGTAAACCAATCGAAGAAATAGATTTTCCAGATAATGCTTCTGTTGCTTTTGCAATAATTGTAATATTACTTAGACGTAGACGGTCAATAGCACTAACCGTGTCAGCAGATGGTTGTTTTGGATTCCCTAATAAAAGTGAACCAGTTTCAAATGATTTAACTGCACCTGATCTTTTTTTATGGGTTCCTCCAACATCAGAACGCACTTTTCGGCGAGTAACATTAGTTGCAGTTTCTGTAATGCTGGTTGATTTATTATGAGTCTTACCAAAATCGGATCGTCTTTTATCATCGTCTTTAACTAAATCATCTTTAGCCTTTTCAAACGCATCACCAGATGACCTTTTAAATTTATCAAACATTCCACTGAAGCCAGATTTTCCAGCTTGGAACATTTTACCAGCACTATCTTTAAGTGCATCTCTATTCGCATCTATTGTTCTATCAACTATACCACCAACAATCGGATTGATAGTACTAGCCAATCCTCCAATAAACGTCGATTTATCAATATCAATATCTTTTCGAATAGTTTCTACTGTTGCTGCTGCTGGTTTAGCTACCATTTTAGCTGCACCAACTGCTGCTCGTCCAGTTCCTTTAGCTGCTGCAACAGACATAGCCGCAGTATTCTGTACTAACGAATTAGATAGATGTCTAAGGGACGCCAACAAATTTCTAGTATCTGGTCCTGCTGGCCCACGTGGAGCAGGAATTATTTCTGGTGACGATGAATGTTGTGAATCAATATTACCAGATAGATCTTGGATAGAACGATTAATCTTTTCACCACTCGATTGTGACATCGGTGGTTCTATAGGTGGTTCTGGAGGTCTATTTGGCATAATTCAAATCTCTCTTATAATGCTTTAATAGCTGCATAATGATTATTGTTAGTCTTATGTTGACTCTCAATACAAATAACTTCACTCGGAAATATAAGTTCTTGAATTGTCAATGATCTAGGATTTTTAATCTTTAAAGATCTATATGCTGCAGTCAATGAACGAATAACTTTAGTCATCTCGGGGTGACCACTTTGGATAGCTGATACAAAAGCATTTGGATTAGTCAAATATACCTTCAATGTGGCCATTACACTTCTAACAGAATCTTCTCTCTTTGTTTGATCCGGGATATAATCAGCCATTTCATCAAACATAACATTAGCAAATCGAACTAGAAATTGAGTTGATTGTTTAGATGGATATTCAAAATTCTTTAAAACAAAAATTACAAAGTCATCAATTACACTATCAGGAAGATTGACATCAAAATGTATCTTGTAGAAGTTTCTGAAATAAGTTCTGAACGTATCCTTGTTTAAATTGTAAAATTTTGATTTTAAGTTCCTAGATGCATAATGTTGTAGTTCATGCATTGTTAAAGAACTTAACGCCTTGTTACTCATAAAGAATAAGAATTTTGTATGGTTATCTAGCATCACATAAATCTTATTCTTGGATGCTTCATAAAACCCAAGAATCATCCTATCGAATTGATCGGAAAGGAATTTATGCCCAATCAACCGTATAACACTCTTGTTAACAAATGCTGGAACAATAATCTGACGGTCAACCAAATTTTCAACTTTATCAATTACTGGGGATAATATTTTCTGATTATTAATAGCCTCTACAAATTTCTTTCTTACTGAGTCGGAGCTATAAAGTTTTTGCCCACTAACAGTATCTACAACAGATAAAGATGTGGGCAGAATACCCCACGCCTCTTCTATGTATTGAAGATCATGTTTAGCCATGTTAAGTCCTTTTAGATTGAATTTATATTTTGTTCGAGATATATCTTCTTAGAAATTCCAGATATCAATATCTGGGTTGGTTGGTTTTTTAAATTCTTGCCTTCTCTTACCCGTTGTCACATTAAATCCTAGAAGTTCTGATATATCGATATTTGGATTACCATTTACTAATGATTTCAAATTCTTTTTAATATGATCATGTATTATTTTATTTGTTTTCTCTTTAGATCCAACCCTATCATCAGAGACTTCCATAGATAAACCAAACAAGGAAGGATTGAATACCTCATCATCAAAATTCATTCCTACCGTATCCACAATTTGATCTACTAGGTTCTGACTAACAAACCCACCAGCCACACCAAGAGGGGGATCATACATTTTAACATATGCACAGAAAGCTAAAGAAAGAGCTAAATCGTCATGCTCACCCTCATCTGCTTCTACCCTACCACTAGATTTCACTATCAATCCAATCAACTCAAGCATCGTTCTCTTAGCTTTAATCAGGGATGGATCATCCTTTACATAAGTATATAGAGCATCTAGCATTAATGGTCTAGTCTGCGGTCCAGTATATAATCCATATTTGTATTTAGTTGTTCTTTTGTTACTTTGTGAATTTTTAGTCTTTTGTTGATACAGTCTATATGATGATCCTGTTTGTGTCAAGAACTCAACTACCTGATTACCGTATGAGTTATTCTCAACCACAATCATATTATTTTGATATATTTTGTTAACTAAATCAATAATCCTACAGAATTGGTCAACCCTCAAATGATCTTGGAACTCACCAACTTGTTCAAATGTTTCATAATCAATAACTTGGATAGTACTAAAGTCAGGTCCAGCCTCAGAAGCAGTATCAACACCAAGAAGGTAAAACTTGTTAGGTTCAGGCATAGCAAACTGTCTAAACTTATAACGCATGATTTCTATTTCTCTTAATGGATCTGCTTCAGATGCATTCAATTTCAAAACAACATCACTATCAAAGAATGAATTTGATGAAGCAACAAATTTCATCTCTAATTCTTGCTCAATCTTCCATTGTACATTACCAAGTAGGTCACATTGAGTTTTATACCAAGTAGGATCATCTCTGAATTCAACTACATCAGTCCAATGGATCTTATGCGGTTTAAATATACTATCAGTCTCCCACGCAGCTTTCCATTGTTTATAATACCATTTACCAAGACCCACTGTTCTATTCGGAGTTGAAATAATTAAAGTAGCATAAGGAACCCCGTTCATCCTAGCAACTTTCTGAGATTTGAATAGAGCTGGAGCCATACCAGTATAAGCATCATCAATCTTTACAATATGGGCTGCTTCGTCGATGATAGCAATTGTGATGGCCTTACCTCTAAATAGGCCCTGGGGCTTAGCAGCGTTGACCTGAGAGGCATAGAACTTACATCCGTTATCAAGGATAAAGGTCTGTTCGGTATCCTTGTCAAAGACGGGCCTAAGGAATTTAGGAAGGTTCTTGATCATGCTCATTATTTTTCTACAAAAATCTGTGGCTTCTGGGCCATCACGAGATACCATTCCTGCAACAACATTCTTATAAAAAGTAAATACATAAGTAACGTATGCTTGAGCAAGAGTAGAAATACCAATCTGTCTAGATTTCAAAGCAACAAGATGATGGTCTTTAATTAATGATAACAAGAAAACTTTTTGTGGGGCGTAAAGTTTCATTAACACGTTACCACCAGGCAATTCTAATTGTACATAATTTTCAATAAAATAGATTGGATCATTTTTGCATTTAAAATACTCTCTGAGCTGTTTCTTTACTTGATTATTTGTTTGTGATGCCATTAATTCTCCAACATATTTTTAAAATTTCAAGATTAGGATCTTGTAACCAATTAGATTCTTTAATACGAATAGTATCAATTGATTCTTTTAATTTTAAATTCTTCTCCCTAATAATATCATAATCTTTATGTTTAGAATATTCATGTGAGTATTCATCAAATTCAATATCTAATTTTATATGTGGAAGGTATATATCCATACAATAACCACACATCCTTTTCTGATCCTCTATACGGTACGGTATAACTTTGGATAAAGAAGTTAGAAATTTTGATTCTTTTCTCCCACACATATGTGAAAACCCATACATCTCTTCAATCATATCTAATTTCAAATTTCTAAATACCAATCTGGCTTCTTCAGCCTGAGTCCAATGATCAACCCCATACTTCTCATTACACGTAGCTATAGATTTGTTCCTAACTTCTTCACTCTCCATGGGAAAATCTACACCGAAATGTTGCTGACATGATTCTATCTTTTTCTGTTTAACCTCATCAGATTGACTAGGATTGTCAACGTCATAATTTTTACGGCATGTATCAATTCCATGTTTTCGTATATCTTTTGATTTATATGGGACTTCTACCCCATATCTAGATAATAATGATTGTCTTTGTCTAGCTTGAATTTCTGGACATTGCATAGCATAATCAACACCATACAATTCATTTATAGTATCTTTTCTTTTTTCTTTAAATTCTTCTGATTGACTAGCATTCTCAACACCATATTTTTTCAACATAGTTTTTTCAACTTTATCATAATGTGAAGGATGTTTTGAACCATATTTCTTTAAATTGGTATCTTCTATTTGTAGTTTCATTGAATCAGAAGAAAAACAATTAGTTACTCCATAATGATCAAGAAATGTTCCTTCTTTCTTCTTTTGAATATCTTTATTTTTTGATACACATGCAGAACAACAAAAATCTTTATAACCATCAAACACATTAATAAACCCAGTTGGTCCGTGACATGTTTTACATTCACCGCGTGTACCACCAAAATCTAAATAATATTTTTCAGCCGGTTTATGTTTACAAGAAATATGAATAGATAATGATTTTTTAGATTTAAATTCTTTATGACATATCTTACAAATTTCCATAAATTAATCTTTTGATTGAACCGATCTAAATGCAGTCACTACAGCAGTTGCGACATAATTATCTCCACCATTATCAGTACGCTCTTTATCAATCACGATATCACTACTCCCGATAATATAAGACCCACTATAATTCTTTCCTGGTAACTTTTCATGTTCTGATGTTATATCAACTTCACATACCTCACCCACCTGCATAAGTCGTCGAAGACTAATATTTCGTCTAAGTAGGAATCTGATATTGAACATATCTTTAATAGCTGAACCAAATCTAGTTGTTAATGGCAATTCCGAATAATCAGCTGTATAACCTTCATTCTCAAAACCTACTGAATCAGAGAAATACATTTTTCTACTTTCTAGATCATCAAAGTATTTTGTTTCATCCTTATCATGCCATATACCCTGTTCTTCTATTACCTGGGGAGCACCTCGTTTCAGAAGATAGTATAAATCTTCTCTAGGATGTGTTATCATTATATTTTCATGTCCATAACTAGCAATAACTGAATTGGGGTAATGGACAGTTTCTACTTCATCATGCCCTGTAACTACTTCACCCCAATTAGCTGTAACTTCTTTATTTTGATCCCAGAATTTAGTTTCGCTATCATATTGAGCTGCTAACTTAATATATTTGAGGGTAGGAGTTCCTTTATTTGCTTGCATCTTTTCATACAAATCCCACATAAGGAACTTACCAGCATAATTACAATACCTGAATATTGGACCTTTGAATATTGCAAATTTTTCATCGATCAAATCCATCGCTCGTTTCATTGTCATTGGTGGAACTATTAATTGATTTACCTTGTAATCGTTATATCCAGTATCAACTATAATAGCATCTGATAAATATCCTCTCAATTCCAGTAACTCTTTAACGAAATCTAAAGGGACCTTTGCAGTAGGTTCTTCCCATAATCTATTAACAAATGATGTCATTACATTAAATGCAGGATATGGGACACATCTGAACAATGTTGATCTTCTCTGATGGTCATCATATTTAGCACCAATATTTACTTCCGGTTTCGCAGGCAAATCTAAATCTGATTCAAGATATAATAACTTCATGACAGTCGGTGGATCTAAATGATCACCATCTTCTCGTGTAAGAGTTATGCTTAATTCAAATTCTTGTTGTCCATATAGATCGTTGTCTATAATGTCCTGGTTATCTACCTCTAAAGTTAGATCTATTATTGGCCAAACATTATTAATAGAATTGACAATCCTTATAGACACACAGAACTGACTAAGATCTTTTCCATTTGATGTAAGTTCAACATAATATTGAGTTGCTGCTCTAACTTCCGACATCCAATATCCTTACTTTAAACTATTGATATATGCTATTACTTGAGCACACATTGTCTTATGTCTATCTGTATTGTTGTAATCTTGTATCTTCCTTAAAAATGCTTTTTGGATACTATTTGATAAATCAACGGAACTTTGTCCGTATTCAGAAACTACTTCCTTCTGATGGGTTTCTGATTTAGCCATCGGACAAGTACCTCTAGCTACAGGCGGATGCATAAAACCACATTCTGGACATAAAACATTTGCTGCCATTTTAATTCCTCTCAATTATAAGTTCCACTTGTGTTACTTCGTCTATTTATATATTTGTTCCAAAAACAGTACAAAAAAATAACAACTGGATAGGTCAGTTAAATAATACATAATATATTATCTAACATGACCACCAGAAGTATTTTTAAACTTAACCCATATCGAATAATTCATGTTCAGTTATAATAGGAATACCATATTCAATAGCTTTCCTATATTTTGCTGAACTACTACTATTATTACATACCAGATACATAGTATCACTTTTCTTAATACCAGTAATCTCTCCACCATTCTCAATCACCCATTTTTCAATTTCGGATCGTTTCATGGTTTCTAGCTTCCCAGTAACACAGAATTGCTTTCCTGTTAGATTTCCAGAACTAGTATTTACTACCATACCAAGTTCTTCTAATCCATCAATCAAACCTCTATGGGTAGTGATTCCTTCGATTATCGCTTTCGCGGTAGTCTCACCAATATCAGGAAGTTCCATCAATTCATTAATAGTGAACTGAGCATTCTTAATCTTTTCCCAACTATAATTGTTGACAAGAAGTTTGGATACTGTTTTCCCAATACCGTTAATACCTAACGCCTGAATCAAAAACTCAGGTCTGGTATCCAATGTATCATGTATTCGTTTTACCAAATCAACTGAAGTATTTTCACCGAAACCTTCAATTGCCTGTATCTTCTCGGAAGTCAGTGCATAGACATCCATAATATTTGAAATCCCGAGTTTTTCAAAACTAGACTCACTAAATTCTTCTAGCCCTAAAGCTATAAAGAAATGAGTCAAAGATTTAATAACCCGTGGTGGACATTCATTATTAGTACAAATGATATGTACCTCATTATCATCCCACCCAAGATGGGTTCCACACCGAGGGCATAGTTCTGGAAGGACAGCACCTGTTGCGGTCACCACACCTTTAACATAAGGAATGACTTCTTCTGATCTACACACCAGAATTTTAGATCCGACTCCGATTTGATTATCATTGATGAACTTAAAATTGAATCCAGTTGCCTTAGATAGAGTAGCCCCGCCCATTTCAATTGGTTCATAATATACCACAGGTATTAATTTACCAAGCCTAGAAACTTGGATATCAATTTTCAATACCGTAGTTGATACAGCTTCTGAATGACTCTTAAATGCAATCTTTCTCTCAGGGATATGAACCTCTTCCCATACATAACTATTGGGGCAAATAACCTTCCCATCAGCATCGTATAAATCATCCGTGAAATTAGTTGCATCTAAAGATATCATTTTTGCTACATCTGCTATTGAAACAGATGGAGAAATATATCGCCATAAAACAACAGGCAGATTCATACTAGCAATCTCAGCCAATTGATCAGATACTGTTTCTGGCTTACTATTAACAACAACTCCATCAAGAGTCACATGATCTATTTTCTCAATCATCTCATAGAAGTAAGCTGTCAAGAATTCAACCCTATCAAGAGATTGCTTCTTCATAAGACCAACAGCACCATTCCTACGATTCTTATATCCTAATTCAGAAGGGGGAGCAGTCAACGTAGCTTCCCCTCTAAGAACCAATTTATGATACGGTATCTTTTGAGGGAACATGACTCTAGCCTTATCGGTACAATCTTTACCAACAAAACCATCACCACGGAGTTCAGCATGACTCACTTCACCCATCTCCCATGTAACCTGAATACTCAAGCCATCAATCTTATCCATTAGAGTCCAACCAGATCCATCTCGGTGCTTCTCTAACCAGGTTTCGATATCATTTGACTTTTTATATTCAGAACATCTCTTATCTTCATAGTAATGATAGTTCGCCAAACTGCCCATCATATATTCCAGGACTACATCTTCACCAAACTCATCAGATAAAAATCCAACTTGTGTGAAGAAAGCATTATCTGGATGCTTCTCTCTAGTTTCCCTATAGAGACTGTCATATACAGAATCAGTAACTATAGGGCTTCCCAGTCTATATGCTATATTCCATTCCTCTAGTCTTTGAATTTCAACAATCTCAACTACAGGACTATCCGTAAACGATAACAATTCATCACTCATACTATTCCCCTTACGCGACGGATGAAGCTTCGGTAACTTGTTTGATGTATTCAGCAATGAAGCTACGAAGTTTAATTTCTAGATTAATCTTCTTCTCAGCATCAATCAAGATACCAAATATAAATGATACATAATACAGATTCTTGAAACTAGATGGAAGATCTTCAAAGAGATTCAAAAACTTCCTAGTAAACTTCTTCGGAAATTTTGAAGTAAACTCTTCGACGAAAGCTTCCAACACAGGAATCTGTTTAAATTGTTCAATCTTATTTACGATATTATCTCTGATGTTTGAGACTTCCTCAAATGAAACACCCATAGACCTATCATGAATCAGTCTATGAGTATATTCATCAAGCAAGAAAGGATTATTTGAAGATAGTACCTTTTGATTCTCGCCTTCTGGACCATAGATATTTTTCATAAATCCATAATTCAATTGTAGAGCATGATTACCACTGAATCCATTAATGATATTAAAGGATAACCCAGCTCTACTTAGAACATCAATCTCTGCATCTGTATTAGTAATCAGTTTGAAGATAAACTTATCAGCTTCATTATCTTCTGGTAGATCCAGTTCAAATCCAGATAGGATGAAAGTAACCTTAACAGTAGTATCCCACCGATAATGTTTTTCCCCGCTAATTTCTGCATTCAATCCTTCTCTAATCTGTCTCATTACTTCTTCTGTTTTTACCACAGTAAAGTTTTGAGTTAGACAACCATTACATGTGATCCACCGTTCCATTGATTGTTCTCGATAATGCAAATTAAACAAATCAGATAAGCTATCATCTGGTTGCATAATACGTTTATAAAAGAACTCATAATTCATATCTTGAACTAATACATTATCCTCGATATCCTTCAATGGGACAATTGTTTGTATGGTCACAACTTCAGTATCATCAACTAATATTTCTTCAGTCATCTTCTTCACCTCTTCTTAATAATTCTTGAGCTTTTTCTTTAACTAATTTAGTTTTTTCTGGATCATGCCAATATGGATCCAAACTATCATTCGGGATTCTTTCTAATATACTTATCTGATGATTTAATCCAGAAGTTGGTAAATTATATCTAGCACCCTTAATAGCATTCAATGCGATTTTTTTACCAGCATCATCGCGACATAATTCATTCAGATATTCCACCATTTCTTTCTGTAACGGAATCGTCCCATATACAGGAAACCTTTGCGGGTTAGCCATAGCAGTATGTTTCAATGTATGAAATGATACTGGGTCCCACGGGCTTATAGATATAAGCCCGTGACAATCAGCATAGAAGATATAATCAGCCAATTTGTCGGCTTTGTAACTCGACCGCTTCTGAGTCTTCATCCCCGCAGATTTTGACATCTTGTATCCCCTGTGTTTTATTTAAGAAAGCAATGACCTCTTGAATATCACATGTATCAACATTCAGCATCACCCTTGTGGTATCTGCATTTTTTGAAACCAATTTAAGAACATGTGGTTTTGCAATCTCTTCTAATTTATTTGATAGATGCTCATATAATTTTGGACTGATCAATTCTTCAAAATTAACTGAATTTATTTTAGATGTAAATATTTCAGCGAATATTGGATTCTCCAAAGTGAGTTGACTTGCTATTAATCTAGACATATCAAACTCTTCAAAGCATTCCATTATTTTAACTTTAATACTATCTTCACCCAACATACCACCAGAATACTGTTCGATTTTAGTTTCGAGTATTTCATCCACCTGTCGTTGAAGTTCCCTAGGTAATAGACTATCTCGAACTTTTTCCCGGATGACATCATCAGCAATATCCTCGATCTGGTTACCATCCAGATTTGTATCAACATTATCTGTTACAGCATCTCTAGCCATTTCTGTAATATCTGGACCACATATTTCATTTTCAACATAATTTGCAACAGCTTCCTCAATAATACTATCGGTTATATGGTCCCGAACTATTGTGGGTAAGTCAATCTCCCCAGAATTGAAAAGAGCATCTTGAATCAATCTATGCATACTTTCTGAAGCTTTAGCTCCTAAATCAATACCAGCAAGTTCAGCTTTAAGTGTCTCGTCTATAACAGTGTCTATAGATTCACTATTAATGACAGTTACACATGCTTTAGAAAGAGAAGCAATTATTTGATCATCGGTAATGTTACCATTCACAATATCAGATAATACATGTTCGTTACTATTTAGATGGGCGGCAACAGCATTTGTAAATATCAATTTTAACAGATTTTGATCCCCACCAATTACGTCTATCATATGTTGACCCATTCGAGCAGTCAATGTTTTATCAACAACAGATGTTAGTAATTGGGTGAAGCTATCCATAATATTTAAATCAGATTCGTCCGGCATTTTATACCCCTTTAAATTTTATATTTCAGATTTGCCTTGTTAAACACAAGACTACATACCCCATTTAATTGGATATATATCTCTTCACAAATATCTTTCATTTCTTCTGAAGTCTGTCTATATCTG
>Ga0222694_1000079_pt1 | contig 27102 bp, 53 predicted proteins | sample AntAcemetage1333_FD_181145 | JGI IMG/M metagenome (GOLD analysis project Ga0222694, IMG submission 181145) | Saline water microbial communities from Ace Lake, Antarctica - #1333 | ecosystem: Environmental > Aquatic > Non-marine Saline and Alkaline > Saline | place: Antarctica: Ace Lake...
TAGAATATGGAATGCTTATATGGTCATTAAAGGTAATGATTATAAATGGGACGGAGGAAAAGAAGCATTCAAAAGAGAATTAAACAATAAAAAACAAAAATATGACAAAAACAAGTGTGCAGGAATTAAAGAATAGTTACTTTATATGGTGGTAATAATAACAGTTGTTATCACTTATAAACTAATTAATTAATAAATAAATATATGAGATGCAACAAGTGTAAAAGAGAATTAATAACCAATAGGGGCGTAAGATATGATGACGCAGTTTTTTCTGGTGGCTTATGCTTAAACTGTTATGAAAAGCAATACAATACATTAACAGAGCAAGAAAAGAAACCGAATTTTTATAAAGTAATTAACATATAAACAACATGAAAGATGTGATTAGAGAATTATATTGGACCATTAAAACTAAGTCTATGGCACCCAGCATGAGTCTATTTGAATACTTTTGCTGGAGAATAGTTAGAGTGAGAAACTTATTAAATAAATAAATATATGGATAAAAACACCACAAAAGAAGTAAAACGATTAGCTAGAAAATATTGGCACAAAGATAGTGAGCTTATATTTATAGAAGATGTTAGCCATATTATAGAGAAAGCCCTTGCTCAGCAGAAAAAAGAGCTAACGGAAGCAGCAAGGGATGCTATCAATATATTAAGTCAAAGAAATTAAAGCATAATCTATTTACTCACTAGCTATCAATCGTGGTAGCTAATAGCAAGTATATTAATTAATAACTAATAAACAAATGAAGTGTATTTGTAATAAAACTCATTATGGCATGGAAAGACCAGAATTAGAACCAGTATATATGCATGTGAATTGGTGTCCACAAAGCCCCCAACGACGAAAATATGACAAACTGCATTGGATTAGAAAGATGTTTACAAAAAATCCTAGTAATTATTAAATAAATATATGAAAATGATAACAATACATACACCAAGATTAATTAACCTTATATTTGGTATTCTAGGACTAACGATTGTTTGGATTAATACACATAATTGGATGGCAATGTTTGGAGCAGTAATAACTGGAATACACTTTACAATAAAAGTAAGAATCAAGAAAAAGTTGAGTTAGAAAAGTAATAAACTTTTAGTAGCTATTATATAAATAGTAGCTACTAATAAGATTATTAAATAATAAGAGTATGAAAATAACACAACTACCAAGAGGAAAAGAAAACCAACTAGCTGAATTAGCTAAGCATAAAAACTATATACTATACTTTAAAAGGGCTAACCAAAAAGAACTGATACACCTAGACGAGTTAGTGGAAAGAATTGAGGTCGTTAATCTAAGTATACCGACTGGAAGTGTAGATGGGAGCGGCTTAGGTATGAATAGTAAAACAGAATATGATGTTTATTATTCAAACGGAACTACTGGAACACTAAGGAATATAACTTTTAAACAAATAGTAATTAAATAATATTATGAAGCAGAACATTTCTAAAGAACAATGAGATGAGTTAAATGCTGACCAAACAGCAAAATACTTAAATTCTATAAACAGGTTGATTGCTTTTCCCGAAGCAGTATCAATAGGACAAATGAGAGAATATATTAAACAAATAAAACAAAAAGTATGAAAAAACTAATCATTGCACTTGTATTGGCTCTAGTAGTCATAGCAATTGCTAATATGCTCATAGTTGAGTATAGATGGTTCTCTAAGGCTGATATGTCAATAGAGCATCCAACAGTGAATATAACATATACGTTATATCCTAGTAAGACAAGTTATAGAGAAATTAGCTATTATTCAGAACTAGACAGTTGCCACTATCCGACGGCTAAAGGTTGTTTAACAGCCAGTGGTAAGATAGCAGAGGTTGGCATGGTTGCTAGTAATTTGTTCCCATTCGGTACAAAACTGGTAATTGACGGATTAACCTATACTGTAGAGGATAGAACAAATGACGAATACTCGTACAGAATAGACATCTTTACGGGCTATGGACAACGAGCCTATGAACAGGCTAAACAATTAGGAATAACTAATAAGCTAGTTAAAATACAATAACATGACAACACAAGAACAAGTAAGACACGAAATGGTCATCAACGGATTTGATATGAACGACAGAAAGTTTGTATCAGACGAAAAGAGAAACGGCTATCGTGCTGTTGTAAGATTATGTGATATAGATAGTAACTGTCCGCACAATGAAGACACTTGCTACCAATATCTATAATAAATCAAAGGAGTAGTACGAGAGAGCTTTACTACTTCTTTGTTTTACTGAATAACTTTAGTGTTCAACTAACGAACAAGTTAATTGTTCACAAAACTTGACAAAAGCTCTTGACTTTTTAATTTAGATATGGTAAGATACCTTTATGCTAATAATACTATCACAATTTAATAAGAAGAACATCGGGAATAAAATCTGCTCTCAAGGACTCATTGCGAGGTTAACCTTGAGTCAGCCTGTGATAGGGCTATTGGCACGTGGATTTTATTCTCGGTGTTTTTTGTATTAAATAATATGGTAGCAAACAAACTAAAAATACCAGGTGGAGCATTTCAAGTAGCTAGAAAGCTATTCGAGAGTGAACTATGGTTACAGAAAACACCAAGCTGGATAGTAATATGGATATATATTATTGGTAAAGTAAGGCATGAAAGCAATAAACAATTCCAAAGAGGGGAAGACTATTTTAACTTTGCAAAGGAACATAAAGAGATAGGAAAATATATCTCACTAGACCAAATTAAGAAAGTAAAAATAAACCACAAGAAAGATGAGTAAAAATAGAATGATAAATACAAAAATCTGGTCCGATGGTTGGATTATAGAATTAACACCACTAGAAAGATATTTCTTTATATATCTACTAACAAATGAACATACTAATATTTGTGGTATATATGAACTCAACCTAAAGATAATGATTCGTGAAACAGACATACCTAAAAAAGACATACAAGATATACTACAAAAAATAAAGGATAAAATATCTTATATTGATGGTTGGATTTACATTAAAAATTTCTTAAAACACCAGAGGTCAAGTGGAAATGTAAAACTTGGAATAGAAAAAGGGTTACAAGACGTTCCAAGCCATATAATGGCTAAAACAGGGCTTACAGATGACACACCACCCTCTGACCCCCGACACAGCCCAATACCTGAACCTAAACCTGAACCTAAACTTAAAGATTATATACTACCAGAAAAAGAAAATAAAGAAATTAAGCTATCTGCTAAATTGGTAAAAATATTCTTAGAAGAATTCAATCTTAGAAGACCAGACGGGAGCTACGAGCATGACAGTATACGCCCCGCCCGAAGTGTAGCCGTTTATCTACGGGAGGAGTACGAGGAACATAAAAAGAAAAAGACTAACGGAATCGATAAGTACAACGAACGTGAATACTCCGAGAAAAGGTTTCGTGATATACTAAAGAAGATGGATGATTGGCACAAAGAGAAGACAGTCAATGTCAAATACATTAAAAATAATTGGAATAAGATAATTAAAACACTAAAATAATTATATGACACAAACACCGCAACCAAACAACCTAGATGCACTTCTAGAAGCCTGTGGGACGAGCTTCAGAAGCCTGTCTTTACATTCTGATGACAGATGGATAGCAAAATCTGGTAGAAGAGCATTTCCTACTAATAAACAGTTTAGTGGCAAAACGGCACAACAAGCTGTTTATAAGTTGTTACTAGAATTAAATTGTGCAAAATTATGAAAACAATAATAGTGCCAATATTTACAGAAGAATATAAAATAAAAGTGGTGCTTGGTGGTGTAGAAGAGTTAGCTAAATATATTACTAAGAATTGTAAGGGCTGGACTTACGATAATGCACTTATTAAATGTAAAGAAACTAGAGGTTGTGCTTGGAATTTATTACCAGAAAAACATCCACTAATTACACTAGACTCTGATCTATCTTATAAGTTAATTCTAGCTACATTACCACACGAAGCGAGCCATGCCATTGGATATATAATGGAATATTTAAATATAGAAGACACAACGGATGAGTTTAGGGGACACGCAATATCTGCCGTTGTTAGACATACACTTAATAAACTGTTTGGTAAAAAAGAATTAATATTAAAATAATATCATTATGAAATATCAAGGAAGTAAAAATAGACACGCAAGGTATTTATTGCCAATAATATTAGAAAATAAAAAGCCACAACAATACTATGTAGAGCCATTCGTTGGTGATTGCAATATAATTGATAAGGTTTACGGACTAAGAATTGGAAATGATAACAACTTTTATTTAATAGAGATGTGGAAGGCACTACAAGGCGGTTGGTGTCCACCTAAAAATATTTCAGAAGACGAGTATAGAAATTGTAAATATAATTTTGATAAAAAGTTAGATAATGAGGAATTTAATGCAGAAATAGGTTTCGTTGGAATAGGTTGTAGTTATTCTGGTAAAATGTTTGGTGGTTATGCAAGAGGAAAAGACAACTATGGTAATGATAGAAACTATTGTTATGAAAGCTATAAGAATGTAATAAATCAAAAATATGATATATTAGGAATAGACTTCTATTCAGTTGATTATAAGGACTTACAGATACCAGACAATTCTATAATTTACTGTGACCCACCTTATGCTAATACTACTAAATATAAAACTGGTGACTTTAATAGTTCCGAATTTTGGGAATGGTGTGAATTGAAAGTAAGAGAGGGTCATAAAGTTTTTGTCTCAGAATATACAGCACCAGATGACTGGAAGTGCGTTTGGGAAAAGGAAGTTAACAGTAGCTTAACCAAACAAACTGGTTCAAAAAAGGCTACTGAAAAACTATTTGTTAAAACAATAAACTAGAGATATAAATAACTAAAATAAAAACGTATGGATGTAGAAGAAATAAAAAACATCCCCGACACAACGAGAGAAGAAAACGAGGATGATAAAATAATACAACTATGTGAAGTGGAGGAGGTAAAACTCCAACGAGCCACATCTACTGGTTTCAGCAGCTTAGACGACAAAATGCTTGGTGGTCTAAGGGGCGGAGACTTAATGGTGTTATCAGGTAAGTCAGGCTCAGGCAAAACTCACTTAACTTTACAGATGATGAAGGAATTCTCTGATAAGAAGAAGCCTACTCTTTTATTTACCTATGAAGAACGACCAGAGAGAGTTAAATGGCGTATGCAACAGATGGGAGTGAACGTAAATGAAAGTTTCTTAGCTTTTCTCCCACAAGCTAACACTAAAAACACAGTTGAATGGATAGAAAACAAGATATTAGATGGATTGCATAACTATTTAATTAAGATAATTGTGATAGATAACTTAGATTTCATCACAGCAGAGAAGCAAACAAGTACAGATGACAAGTGGTCAATGCAGTCTAGGATTATGGGAATGTTAAAGCGTATAGCTAATGAACATAACGTAACAATCATCTTAAATGCCCATGTTGGTAAGAATAAAGACGGTAAAGACCCCAAGATGGAAGACTTATATGGCTCAGGTGATGTGTATAAGTTAGCAGACTTCGTACTATTTATTAAACAGGAGGTAGCAGATACAGTTTTTGATGATGATGGTAGTGGTGAGATAAAGGAAGAGTTTAAAGCTAAGCTCATTCTAGAGAAGAATAGATTAACAGGTAAGAAAGGAGCTATCTATGTTCAGTCAACAGGAGGATTGTATTCAGAGTCTTGAACAGCTAGAGAGTGACTACTGGAATAATAGATATGAAGAATGGCACAACTCAGGTGCATACTTTAGTAGCTCAACTAAACCAATGGAAAGAAGAAAGTATCAGGCGTGGGTTAAGAGAGTAGGAAAAGAGGCTAAAGAAAAGAATGATAAACCTCTGATGATGTTAGCTTATAAAGTGATAAGTAAATACGAAATATACCCAGACCCTCTAGTTAACACCGCAGACCACTTCTAGACCCCACCAATACTGACACCACAAGGCTCAAAATGGACGCTGGTGACGTTTAAACCCCAAATGGGTACATATAGAGCTTCTGACAATTAACTCACCAAATAGAGGACATTATGTGGATACATATTAAACAAATAATTAAAGATAAAATTATGAAAAAAGACTTAACAGATTGTCCGATGTGTGGAGCTAAGGAAGCACATAGGATTTTAAGAGATGGACGGTATTATATATACTGCGTCACTTGCGGTGCTGATGTATTGTGCAAGACAATATCAGCTATGAAAAAAGAAATGAATGACATTTATGATAAATAATTATACATGTAATAGAAGGTTTAACTGGCTACTTGGTAAACTTCATAAATCAACGGGCGTTGAGGACTGGGATTACTGGGCAAGAGAGATAGATAATCTAATTGGTAAGATTAAAGTTATCAACAGTTGAGACAGTTGACTAATATATTATATGTGATATAGTGTATTTATAAGTAATAAAATGATTATGAATAATGAACTACAACAACTAAATAAAAGTCTAAGACTACTAGAAACAATGGTAGAGGAGTTTGTTGCGAATCAATTAGAGATGGCTAAACAGATAGACATTACTAGAAAAGTAATTGACGAGGTGTTGTTAGAAGATAGGATGGATGATGAAGCGGAACACGACCAACACAATAGACTAACAGATGAAGAAATTAATAGACTAAATCAATAATATGAGTATTGAAAATTGCCCAAAATGCAACATGAATATAGATACTGATGTCAATACAGACCATGAGGCTGATTGTGTATTTACTATCACACCACAAGATGAAGATGACCTAGCTGACTACAATAACCTACCAGCAGATGAAAAATAGTATGGAAGAACTTTCACCAGAACAGGCAGCTGTTGGGTTGGCTGAATATATAGATAAAATAGAAGTAAGAGAATATGCCAGAGGATTTGCTGATGGATATAGTGAAGGTTGTGCTGATACTAAAGAAGAAGTAAATAATAAATAAATATATGAAAAACAATTACTTCCCAGTATTTGATACTGGACAATTAAAAACAAGTGAGATATTAGACCTATGCGAAAAGCTATTCCCTGTTTATTGCTATAACAGAGAAAATGTAGATAAAGAATTCCCACTACCAAAGAAAACAACTTTAAGATGGTTCAAAGCAAACATTGAAGCTGATGATGAACATAAGAATAAATCAGCTAATGATTTAGAGAAAGAAGGAATAGTAGGTATTACCCTAAGAGAGAGATTGTTATTAGAGCTTAATTATTATAGCTTTACTGGTAAGCATTTAGATATTGATAAAATAACCTTATGTGCAGGGTCACGTTACTCTGACGGTTATGTGCCTGATGTCCGCTGGTGCGGTGGCAAGTTGCGGGTGCGTTGGTGCAATTCTGTCGATGCCAATGTCAATGTGCGGGTTCGTGAAGCAGTTTCTAACCCTTTTGACTCTTTACCCTTAAAAGATAAATGGATAGAACAGGGTGAAAAAGAAGGTTGGATTAGTGAAGGTAAAGTAATTAAAGAATAAATAAATATATGATACACACATCACTAAAACTATCAAAACTTCTTGCAGAGAATGGCTGTAAGTTGGAGAGTAAGTATTATCACAACTTAATTCCAGCACACGAATCAAGAACAGGTATGGAATTTTATATCGTTGAACAAGTTAATAGTAATGGAGATTCTATCCCAGCCTACGACATCTTAAATGACCTCTGTGTCCGTCATTGTGATGAATTTTTTGGAGACAATGAGGTTACTCACGGAAAAACTTCTTTTATATTATACCTATTGCAACAAGGTAAGACACAAGACGAGATAGAAGACTACATCTGGAAACAATGTGAGTTTAACAAAAAAGAACAACAACTAACCCACTTAAATAATAAATAAATATATGAAAGATAAAATTAAACAAGTTATTACAAGTGGAACAATAGTATTTATTTTCACAGATAATCCAAAAGAAGATATAAAAGAGTTTATTAGTGAATATGAAAGGTCTATTGATGAAGATTATGAAACTGAAATTCCATTAGGTTATGAAGCCCCAAAACTAACAACTTATACTTTTTTAGGAAACAAACAAGACTGTATATCATTATGGTTTGACAATGAAGATGTGCCAGATATTTATGTGGAATGGTTAGATAGTAAAATATAATAAATAAATATATGGAAAACAATCAAATTCAAGATAGGTTTGTAACTATGGATAGAAATAATATAGAGGCATATACACCAAAATATGCTATTGATATTATATTGCCATATATATCAAAGGATAAAGTTATATGGGCTCCGTTTAGTAGGGAAGAACATAACTTTGTTAATTATTTAAGAGAATTAGGCTATAAAGTTATAAATACACACTTTAACCCAGAGACTGGTATTGGTGATGATTTTCTAACATTTAATCCAGATTTTCATTTTGACATTATACTTGATAATCCACCATTCAAGGGAAAGACAAAATATGTTGAACGAGCATTTAGTTTTAATAAGCCGTTTGCACTATTCCTACCAATGAATGCTTTTTCAGATAACGGAATACCAAACTTATATATGAAAAATAATGCAGAACCACAAATATTAATACCAGACAAAAGAACTGAGTTTGAAAATCAAAAACAAAAAGGTATTAGTTTTAAGACAGTTTATTTTTGCAAAGACTTATTACCAAAACAAATAATATTTACTAAAATTATTAAATAATAAATAAATATATGAACAACAACTACTTCCCAGTATTTGATACTGGACAATTAAAAACAAGTGAGATATTAGACCTATGTGAGAAGCTATTTCCTGTTTATTGCTATAACAGAAAGAGTGTAGATAGAGATTATCCAACACCAAAGAAAACAACTCTAAGATGGTTCAAGGCGAACATTGAAGCTGATGAGGAACATAAAAATAAGTCAGCTGATGATTTAGAAAAAGAAGGAATAGTAGGTATTACCCTAAGAGAGAGATTGTTATTAGAGCTTAATTATTATAGTTTTACTGGTAAGCACTTAGATATTGATAATATAACCTTATGTGCAGGGTCGCGTGACTCTGGCGGTGGTGTTCCTAGTGTCGACTGGCGCGGTGACAGGTTGCAGGTGGGTTGGTGCCTTTCTGGTCGTGCCGGTGACGGTTTGCGGGTTCGTGAAGCAGTCTTTAACCCTTTTGACTCTTTACCCTTAAAAGATGAATGGATAGAACAAGGTGAAAAAGAAGGCTGGATTAGTGAGGGTAAGGTAATTAAATAATAACAAAACAATGAACCTCAAAAAAGAACAACAATTAATCAAAGCAATCCACAAAGATATTGGTGTTCCTTGTTGGGAATGGCACACCACATATGTTTTTCAACTACTCCAACAAAACAAAACCCAAGAAGCAGAAGATTATTTCTGGTCAGTTTGTAAATTTAATCCAGCTAATAAATAGAATTATGGGAATAAGTCAATTTGAAAATTATGTTGCAGATTTAACAGATTTTGAAGCTTTAATATTGGGCAAAAAATTAGGTTTTGGAATCCACAGAGATGTTTATGAGTTTTATTTCGATGATACTAAAGTAATTAAAATTGCCAATTGCCTACGAGGTAGAGCTAATAATCAAATAGAATATAGAATATGGGATGATTTATGCAATAGTAAGTATAAAAAACACTTTGCTCAATGTTTTGGTGTTAGTCCTAATGGAAAATATTTAATACAGGAAAAGATTAAATTCAAAGATGCTAAAAAATATCCCAAGAAAGTACCCCACTTTTTTTCAGACATTAAGGTAGATAATTATGGCTGGAATAATAAGGGTAAATTTGTTTGTTGTGATTATTCTCTAACGGTAATAACTAACGGTATGACAGATAAAATGAAAACGGTTAAGTGGGAAAATTTAGATTAATTAATATTAAATAATATTATGACTAAAGAAATATGGACAGATGACGTAGTGGCTGAAATTAAAGTACTAGAAAAAGAGTATGGAGAATTGATGAACGACTACAAAAACTATGGTAATAATTGTTACGCTGAAGAAGATTTTAACAGAAGGACAGAAATAATAAGAAGATTAAAAATATTAAAAGGTTTATGAACAACAAAAAAGAACAACAACATCTCATCGTTAATAATTTGGTTGATAAGATATTTACAAAGCTAGATAAACTAAAATAATAATATGCATGATTGTAAAAAATGTAAAAGTAAAAATGTAATAATGATTGAATATGGTTATACTGGAGACCCAGAGATAGATAAATATATGTATGATGGCATTAGCGAGATAGATTGTAATGATTGTGGTGCAAGAATTGGTCGCTGGTCAGGTAAAGAATTGAAAGATGGTGAGCTAGAACCTAGATGGGGTAAGAAATAATGTATAGGTTAATTAAATAATAAATAAATATATGAAAATACCTAAATGGAAGAACTTTGTGAAGGACAACCTAACTCAAGAAGAGTTTGAAGAGCTTTATAAATTTGCTACTAATGAAATTAAGGAATGGGAACAGTTCATACAAACGGCTAAAGATAAACTAAAATAACAAAATTATTAGTAAATAATTAACTTATGATATTAACAAGAAAAATTAATTTAGGTAAGTACGGACTACAATTTGAGAGTTTGGATATAGCAACAAATGATTATCCTACTTTTAAAGAGTGTCATGATGAATACATGACTGTATTAAAAGAAATCAACGAGGGCTTAACTAAGAATAAGAAGAAAGTCCTTGATGAATTAAATAAGAAACAATCCTTGAATAAGGATGAACAAAAGATAATGGACGACCTTAATAAAATAATGGGGAAGACAAGTCTACCCCCTTTCTAATAAATAAATAAATAATTATGACAGAACAAAATCAAAACCCACTAATCAATGAAGTAGTTGAAATCACTAGCGTTGAATTAGTTGATAAGGGTAAAGAACCTAATACTTGGAAAGAGTATGCGGTTAAAGTAAAGAACTATGTAAAGGGAGAGAAGTATTCTATTCCTATTAAGAAAGCTGATGGTACAGCAACGAAAGCTTATGAGTTTTATAAAGAGAATAAAGCTAAATGGGAAGAAGCCTTTGTTGAGGACAACACTATTAAGGTAAAAGTTGGTATTAGTGTTAAGAAGAATGATTGGACTTATGAAGGTGATACGGGAACTACTACTTATAAGACCATTAGATTTATGGAGGAGCTTTCAGAGGTTGATGAAGCTTTACTAGCTAAAGAAGACGAGATTTCGGTAGAGGATATTAAATTCTAAAATTATGACAGAGAAGCAACGACAGGTTCTCAAGCTCTACACGGAGGGGTATAAAGCTGTTGAGATACAACAAAAAATGAATATGAAGTACATCCAGTCGGTGTACCAAATATTAAACTCGCTTAAATTAAAAGGTGAAATAAAGGAAGAGGCATGATTACAAAGACACAGGAAGAGTTCATGAAGCTAATGACAAAGGTAACGCAGAACTACCAGTTGATAGATGCTCTACGTTACGATATGATTCCAGAGATTCAGTCTTTAAAAACTTTGTATTCAAACTTAGCAAAAGCAAGTTCAATAGAAAGCCAATGTCCTTCATTTAGGTCTTTCTTGGCGGGGATTGGGAGGAGCTATTCACAAGCAACCTATCTTATAAAGATTGGAGAGTACATCACGGAGAACGATATAGAGATGGGGTGGCTTGTGAAGAATACGATACCTATTTCAGTTGTTGAATTTCTTAGGAAGAATAAAATTAAATGGGATGATGATGTGATGCACGATGTGTTGAGTAATGATTATCCACAGCTTGTCAAAATATATGGTAAAAAGAAAAAAGAAAACAAGGAGACAGAAAGCAAATACTAAATTGTGGAGCTTATGTAAAGAGTACACAAGACTAACGCAACCTAATGTTTGTTACACCTGTCGCAATACAGGACTTAAGGGAGCTAACTGGCATACGGGACATGGAATCAACAAGGGTAAGTTAGCGGTAGAGTTTCAATATGATGTACGTAATCTTAAATCCCAATGTATGTATTGTAATATTCACATGGGTGGAGAGTCACAAGTATTTATAGCTAAACTAGAAAGAGAAAAGGAAGGATTACAGTTTTTAAAGGAAGCTTGTCGTAAAACGAATGGAGAGTGGAGAGTTAGACACATACCAATGGAGAAGAAGTTGTACGGAACTAAATCAACTCTATTCTTAGAAGAACAAATTGAAATATTAAAAAAGAAAATAGAAGCTGTGGATAAATAACTTGACTTTTATCCCAAAGTATGCTAAGATTAAATAGTTAGTTAAAAACAAACAAAAATGCTTGTCGGCAACCAACAATTAAATAGATTAAGTAATGAATAGGGTACTTTTGTGCCCTTTATTTTTTTATATATATGGATAAAGAAAACAAAATTGAATTACTAAAACTAATGCACAGAGCTATGGATAGTTATGTAGAGGAGAATAAGCACCTCTATAGTCCACTAGAACAACAGGAGCAACTAGCCATAGTCACTATGTTCGTAGCTGGATATTTACCTCAGTATTTAGAGAAAGAATTATGAGTAAAGATTTTTTTATATGGATAGTTGGGTGGATAGCAGGTATGGTTTTGATGTATCTACTGATGCTACCTTTAGTTAAACAGTGTATATAAACGCACATAAACAATGGAGGTGAATCCAAATGAAAAGGTGGAAGAAAAGAAAGCTAAAGGTGACAAAGCATACTTTGGAAGCTAATATCCTATTTTGGATAGCAGTAATCCTAATGGCTTTAGCCTTTATCTATGGAGAGTAAAATGGCTAAAATGACCATTGAAGAATTAGTTGAGATTGAAAAACAACTAAGGATAGACCACCCAGAATTAGATGAGGCTTCAATAGAGATTGTGCTCACACTTGTTCTGGCTGGTTGTAGAGAGTTAAAACCACCAAAGGAGGATAAAGATGGACATCAGAGTAGTTCCGATGACAATCAGGTGTCCGAAGTGCAAACTGAAGGCACAGACTAAAGAGGTGAATGTAGTCCAGGAAGATGACGGTAATATATTTATCGAAGTTATCGCAGATTGTATTCACATTAACGATGGTCCTGTATATTCTACGACACAGCAACAAACTGAAATAGTTGAGTTGTTTCTGAGAATAGATATCAGGGATATCAAAGCAATCTTTTGTGGAAAGGATGATGACGACTAATGAACTATAAAAAAGAACTCTTGAGAGTTTTGTTACTCAATAGAGAGTTGGAGGCGGAACTTGAAACGCAAAAGAAGAAGTTCAAAAAGCTCCAAGCATGGACGCAAAAGAAACTCACCCTCGCCAAAGTGTTGTCCTGCCTGTTCAAAAAGGAGAAAGATGACTAAACATCATGTCTTTCCTAAAAGGTTCTTTGGAGGTAAAGGTCCAAAGCAACCACTGTGCAGACAGTGTCATGACGAAATCGAGAGGATGATTCCTTTGTACACCAAGCTAACGAAAGAAGAATATCTACGAATCGTAGAAGACTTCTTAACAACTAAGGGAGGCATATAAAAAAGTATGTCTCCCTAACCCAAACAATTATGAATATATTAAAAACAATAAGAATAGGTGGACTAACCTATAAAATAGTAATAACCAACGGTGATAATCTAGATAATGCTTGTGGTGATTGTGACGCATCTCTGCAAACAATACGATTAAACGAAGTGTTATCACCTGAAGCTTTAGAATTTACCCTCTGGCATGAGGTCGCCCATGCTTGGAACTCAACATGGTCGGAAGGTTTAGTAGATTCAATAGCTCAAATGATTTCAAGTGTAGTTCAGAATAATAAAGTATATAACCAAAAGGAGGACATCTCATGAAAAAGATGAACAAAAAGCAATTGGATTTGCTAGTAGTAACCAGAGATGATGACTTAACAGAAGCATTCCCTGGTTATACAAGAGGTGCTCTTCGCAAAATAAAACGTGAAGAGAAGAAAGTACGCTTAACTAATATCCCTACTGTTCCTGTAGAGGCACAGGTAGAGATGGATGAAGTGGTAAAGAAGGAAAAGGCAAAGACAAGAACAGTTGATAAAAAGTACAAGCACTTACTTAATGAGAATGAACTTCTCAAAAAGGAGAAGAAAGCTATACTTGGTATCAAGGACTCTGTTAAAACATTTGCTATCAAACCTGCTTTAAACGTTAAGTCAGAAGCCACTGCCTTTATGATTGCTTCAGACTGGCACTTTGAGGAAGTCGTTAAACCTGAGACTGTTTCGCAGTTGAATGAGTTTAACAAGGAAATGGCTCATTATCGTGCTACAAAGTTCTTTCAAAATGGTTTAAGACTCTATGACCTTATGCGTAAGGATGTAGAAATCAAGAACATCGTGCTTGCTTTACTTGGGGATTTTATCTCTGGTAACATTCATGAGGAGCTTCTTGAGAACAATCGTTTAGAACCAATGGATGCTATCATTGAAGTACAACGTGTGATTATCTCTGGTATCAACTTTCTCTTAGAGAATAGTGATGCAAACATAATCATCCCTTGTCACTCTGGTAATCATCCAAGAATCACAAAGATGGTTCATCACTCAACAGAAGCTGGTAACTCATTAGAATACTTTATGTATTGCAATCTTGCTGAGATGTATAAGGACGACCCACGGGTTGAAATTATCCCATCCAGAGGTTATCATTCTTACTTAGATGTTTATGATATGAAGGTACGCTTTCATCATGGACATGCTATCAAGTACGGTGGTGGAATTGGTGGAATTACCATTCCAGTTAACAAAGCCATCTCTCAGTGGAACAAGGCTCGTCATGCTGACTTAGATGTTTTCGGACACTATCATCAGTTGAAGAACCTAGGAGACTGGTTGTGTAATGGTTCGCTTATTGGCTACAATGCCTTTGCATTGAAAATCAAAGCAGACTTTGAGACACCACGCCAAGCTTTTTTTCTCATAGATAGAGATAGAGGCTTGACCGTAACAGCACCGATTCTTCTGAACGGACACTAAACAAAACGGAGGGTGAGTTAAATCTTGCCCTCCTAATCAAACAATCAATGTGGGAACATATAGTCGCAAAGACATTAGTAATACTTATTCTAATGAATATAGTATTCTGGACAACAGTATTAATTTTTAAATAAACAACAATGGAAATTCAAAAACAACAAGTACAGAATCTAGTAGGATTCTTACAGAGAGTACAACTAAGTGGTAATGAAGTGCCAGCTTTCAATGAACTAATTGACCTATTAACAAATGATTACAAAAAACAAACCGAAGCTACCAAGGATGACAAAGATACAAAGTCTGACGTTCCAACAAATCGTAAACCACAAGAATCTAAATAAACAATATCCATCTCTAGGTCAACTAGGAAGACGCTTCCAAATTAGCAGAGCATCTGCTATGGACAGGATATCAGCCTTAGTTAAGAAGGGTTATCTTGTTAATGAAGAGGGAATCTATATACCTACGATAGATGGCATCGAGCAGTACATGCAAGATGTAATGAGCGGGAGATTTAAAAGATGACGATAAAAGAAGCAGCAATAGAAAATTTAAAAGATATTAAAAAGCTATTAGATAGTCTTGGAATAACTTGGTGGCTTGATGGTGGTACAGCACTAGGTGCTTATAGAGATAAAGACTTCTGTGAAGGAGATGAGGATGATATAGATATATGTACTTGGGATAATTACTTAGGATTAAAAGATATTATCATAGCAGAAGCTAAGGTAATGGGCTTTGAACTACATCATGATTGGGAGTTAGAAATAGCTATCACTCGTAATGGCAGTAAGATAGACCTATTCTTTAATCGTAAGAATAAAATGGATGCTTATACTCATATCTATGATGGTGATAGAATATGTAAGTATGTTGTTATACCAGTACACTTCTATGAGAAGTTAGAACCTATTAAGTTTTATGATGTGGACTTTTTAGTTCCATCACCAATAGAAGATTATCTTTCTTTAAAGTATGGTGATTGGAACACAAAGATACATCGTAAAGATTACTCCTGTATTAATGGAGAACAAAATAAAGTAATAAGAGATACCTATGAAATATAGTCTTATACTTCTTGCTGGTGGTAAGGGAGAAAGATTTGGTTCAACAATACCAAAACCTTTTATGTCTCTTAATGGTAAGGCAGTAATACAATATAGTTTGGACGTAATAGAACCTCTTGTTGATGAAGTTATTATTGTATCTAGTAAGAAGTATAAAGACTACATCACAGCAAAACCTGGGAAAACTAGAGGGCAGTCAGTACAAAATGCACTAAAGAAAGTAACAGGTGACTTTGTTATTATACATGATTCAGTGAGACCATTTGTTACGACAAAACAAATAGAAGAGATAAAGAGTTTAGTACCAATACATATGGTAGTAGATACAGTCACACCTATCGTTGATGGCTATATCAACGGAGTAAGACCAGAAGGAAAAGGGGATAGAAAGTTAGGTTTAACACCAGAGGGTTTTGAAACAGTATTACTTAGGAGTTGTTTTGATAGTGCTAAGGAAGAATATCAAGATGAAGTAACTATGGTGTATGACATAATGGGTATGTCAGCTAAGCAGATAGAAGGTACTTCATTTAACTCAAAATTGACCTATGAGAGCGACTTAGCCTATGCTGAGGGTATAATGAGGTTTTGGTCCAAACCAATCACTACAGAGCCAAATTTGGACAAGCTTATGTTAATATTGGGGGGGTCAGGAGATATAGGTAAGTGCTGTTCTAAACAAACAAAGTCTTATTGTCCTACTAGGAAAGAAGTAGACCTATCGTCTGACTGGACTATAGCACTTGATGAGTATGATTCTATTATACATTCAGCAGGTGAGTACGCTGATAAGAATAAGATAATGAAAGTTAATTTTGACAGTTGTGTTAAGTTAATAGAGTTAGCAGAAGAACAAGATTGGAAAGGTAATATAGTATTTCTATCTTCAGCAGCTGCTACCTATGGGAGAAAGGGTATAGCATTGTACTCAGCTAGTAAGATAGCACTTAATGCTTATGTAGAATCAAGACATGAAGAACTATCAGAGAAAGGAATATATGTTAATGTAATAGCACCAGCTAAAGTTGTTGGTCAATTACAAGAGAGTATAAATCCAGATGCTGATAAGAACTTAATGCTAACACCAGAGTATGTAGCTGAATATATATTAAGATATACAGATACAAAAGCTCATGGTGATATAATATATTTAAGAGTAGGATTAGATAAATGAAAGAAGTAATAAAAAAAAGAAACTTGTATTTTGAAGATGGATTAACACAAAAAGAAATAGGTAGTCTATTTAATGTATGTCAATCAAATATAAGTCGTATAGTAAAGAAAATAACATGGACAATAGTTTAAAAGAAGTAACCTTCATAATACATACATTTAAACGACCAGAGTGTTTAAAAAAACTACAAGATAGTATCAAGAAGTTTTACCCTGATACTCCTATGCTTGTCTACGATGATAGTGAAGACGATAAAGGTTTATCTTGGGGGAGAAACTATCTAGTCTCCCAAGTTAAGACCCCATATTACTTATTACTAGATGATGATTTTGTATTCACACCAAACACCAAAGTAGAACTACTATTAGATAGAATAAAAGACCACGATATTGTTGGTGGCTCACTATTTCAAGATGGTGAGATTAGACACTATGAGGGTAGATATGAACTCAAGGAGGGGCACTTAAAGTATATCCCATCAACAACAGAGCCACTAGACTTTGTATTTAATTTCTTTCTAGCTAAAAGGGAAGTTACTGGTTGGGATGAAAGATTAAAGATGGCTGAACATACTGCTTTCTTTCTATCTAATAAAGGTAGATGGAAGATAGGATATGAACCACAATGTATTATTACTCATATGCCTAAAAAAGAAGGACAATATTTATTATACAGAAATAGGGCGTGGAAATACTTTGATGATTATATGATATGGAATAACATAGAAACAGTAGAGAATTTTGAAGGAGGAGTATATAAGTTAGGAGATTATAAACAATACCAAAAAGATTATGAAGATTCTATTAGCTAGTTTTGAATTTGAATCCTTGACAGGACAACCTATGTATAACTATAATCTAGCTAAAGGTCTTATTGAGGCTGGTCACGAAGTTACATGTGTTGGTTTAAAAATAGGTGGAACAATCACTGAATGGTTGAAAGAAATAGGAGTAGAAGTTTATTCCTATCATCCTAAAAGTGATTGGTTTGATGTATATGATTTAACTATTATATCAGAATGTTTACCTGAAGTTATTGATAATATAATATGTGATGACATCTACAATTTCTGTCATTCTAAAGGAGAACTTGACCAACCAATAGAAAGAGAAGAGATTAAAGGCTATCTATTCCCAAGAGAACAAGTACAGAAGCACTGGAAGAAAGAAGGAAAGATAATACCTATACCGTTAGACTTTAATAAGTTTAAGAAATATGAACGGGTTGAGAGCCCCGATTATATAATACTGTCCCCATGCACCTTGGACTCACTTCGTAAACCTATGCTTCTCGACCTACTAAAACGAGCTGTTGATAATGTAAAAGTATGGATAGTAGGTAAGGACTATGGAGCTTTAAAGGGTGTAAAGATACCAGAGAATGTAACTATATTCCCAGAGACTGACAATGTAGTAGAGTACATGAAGAAAGCAGATGAATTAGCGGGTATATTTATAGGCACTGTTACACTAGAGGCATGGGCTGTAGGGCTCAAAACGAGCGTATATGACGAGTTAGGGCGATATGAGTACATAGAGCCGTATGACATCAAAAACAACGACTACAGAGCCGTTGCTAAAGAGTTTATTAAACTAAAAGAAGCCTCGTAAGGCTCCTTAATATATAAATTATATGAGTATGATTATAATAATATTACTACTAATTCTAATCTGGAGAATGAATAGTATAGATAATAACCCGTTTTATTGACCTCTTAATATTAACATATTAGCTACCTTTTGTATTAGTTCATTCTTAGGCATTTTAGCTAATTGAAGATAAACTTGAGATGCACCAGTTCTTACTGGTGTATTTGTAAATGGAGCACTTGCCATTTCGAATAGTGTAGCCATTGGTCCATGTCTTAATCTTTCAAAAGCTCCACCAGTTAATTCTATACCAGATAGTTTCTCAGATAACATAAACTCTAAATCATTTGCTACTGCCCATTTCTCATTAATTGATTTAACTGTTGGTACAGCTGAGTTGATTTCATTTCTAAATCCACCAGCTATTGATTTATATAGTTTTGCTCTAAATCCATCTGCTGCACTAGCACCATCAAGCCATGCGGATTGAGGTACTTGTTTATTAAAGTAAATCTTATATTTATTTGCATCTGCTACTGAAATCTTCTTTGGTAATTTCTTAACCATTTCTTGTAATACTTTTTGCTCTCTTGGCTCTAATAGAGTCATTTTTAATTTGTCATTAAATAAATCATCAAAATGTTTAATAACACCTTCTCTTGTTACCATCTTATCTGAATCATCTAATACCTTACCTATAGCATTACCGAAAGAATCTTTATTTCTTACAGCTTTAGCATATATAGAATTATTGCTTCCTTTATATCCTTCTTTAGCAACTCTTGTTGATATACTGTCGTATTGCTTTCTTAAATCAGAAGCAAGTCTTTTTTTTGTAGGTCTAATTGCTCTTGTAGTTTGTCTTGATGCTTTTTTAGATAAGAAACTTGGAAGTTTTTCAAAAGCCTTAGCAAATAAAAATGATGTAGCACCACTAATACCAGCTTCTTTTGAAATGTCTATAATAGTATCTTTAAAGTCTTTACCTTCTGTAAGCGATTCACCTAGTTCTCTAGTAGCACCAATACCAGCTCCTCTTAAACCTATTTGTGCTGCTTTGCCAACAAACATTCCTTTAGCGAAAGGAGCTACCGTAGCAGCTGTAGTTAATGATTCTTTTCCTACTTGTCTTAACTCCTGTCCTGCATTTACAGATTGTCCAGTAATTCTTTCAAAAGCTTCTGGTGACTTAGCTATCTCTTCCCTAACTATAGGGTCTAGCTGTGCTAATCCAGTACCAATTCTCTTACCCTGTTCACCTACAAATCCTGTAGCTTGTTCTATTCCAAATAGTTTAGATAGAGGACTAAGAAAAAACTTCTCCGTTGCACCAGCTACTTTCTCTAGTTTAGATTTTTCTTGTGTATTACTTTGTGACGTGCTATTAATATAGCCCTGTATTTCCTGTTGGTTAGCACCTTGCTTTTCCATAGCTTCAATATTTTGTACTAATTGTTCTTTTGTTAATGGCATATATTTTTAGTTAGGTAGTATGTAATTATTTCCCGATGTAGATGTGTATGTATTATCTGACACATTAACAGTTGAGTCACTAATACCATTTATTACACTTAATTCTTCTTGTGTTATAACACGCTGTTTTAATTGTTCCATCAACTGTCTAGCTGATGCAGATGCAGCCTCTGCCGTTTGGTTCATATTAGGCATTTGTTCCATGTAGAACAGTCTATCGGCATCAGATATTCTACCTTTCTCGAATAGTCTAGTAAGCATCATTCCGACTATAGCTCTCTGAGCCTCGAATCCTGCTACTAATTCATTCCTTTCTTTAACCGCTGTCCATTTAGCTATCCTACCTTGTAGTGTTCCTTTTAGATTTTCAGGTATAACTGTTAATTGTTTTAACATCGAGTCTAGACCACCTTCAATGCCACTAATAGTATTTTGGGCTTCTGCATCTGTTATTTGTCCAGGTGTTATACTTAAACTCTTTGCTTCTCCCCATGTACTTCCAGCTGGTAAATCAAATGCTTTTAGTTCTGCTGTTGTTAATTCATCACTATCAGCTCTAACATCATCACCACTACTTATTCTATCATAAAGTAATCCATTGGGTTGTTCATTGCTATATATATCTTTTACTATGCTTTCTTTTAATATATCTGGTAGTGCATTGAATTGTTCTGGATTCTCAAGGTTGTATTCATTAAGTATTGCTTCGCCAGTGTGATTCTTATACCAATAGAATGGTGATTTATCAGCTCCACTTGAATCTGTTATAGTTTTACCTAATAATAATTTAGCAGCTTCCATGCCATTTTCAGCATTACCAAAGTTAATTGTCTTTAGTCCACTACCAAAATCTTTGCCTTGTTCTAGTGTATATTTTATTCCAGCAGCATCTAAAGTCTCTAGCCACTGTGGTATAGCGTTAGATATAGCTATTGGATTATAATTCCTATCCGTTCTAGTTCCTGTTGTTGGATAAGATATAGTATTGCTAGTTGGGTCGTATTGTGCTAAACCATCACCAATATCTATTAAACCTTCATTAACCTCTTTCCTGTATACTAAACTATCATTCTTCATCTTTCTTGTTGCTGATTGTATTGTATCATTCTCTGTTATCCCAGCATCAGGATATTGTAGTGATAAATTCTCCACATTAGAAGCCTCTGCTATCACAGGAGAAAGTTTACTGACTATTGTTGCGTAACTATCATTAGCCATATCTATGCCTGCCTTAGCCCATGCTGTAGGATACTTAGTCATTAGGTCTACGGAAGCATCTCTTTCTGCTAATACTCTATTATTCACATCATCTAACAATTGTTTATTCTCTGCAATTTGGGATTGCTCTCTATCATCTAGTGTTATAACATTATCTCTAGCTAAACTTAACAATGTATTATATGCTACTTTTCTATTCTCATTAGTTTGTATAAATGAATCATAATATTCTAAAGCAACATTTTTTGCTCTGGTATAATTCTCACCTAATATGTTCTTTCTAATTTCTAGTCCAGCTGCTTTAGATTTAAAGTCATCTTCAGCATTTTGTCTTAAACCCCTACCTGCTGCAGTTGTTAAATTTGGACTATTCTTTATAGAAGCATCCTTTTGAAAATAACCTGTATATAAATCTTGTAGTTCAGTAGCTATTTCATCTATATCATCAAGTCTACCTTGTATATTTTGTTCTTCAAATAGAGTTCTTTTCTGTGCTAGTAAGTCAGTTTCAGCTACATCTCTAATTTCACCTTCTAAACCTAGTTGTTTTTCTTGAGCATCTGCTAGTTTTTGAGTATTCAATACTTGTAGTTGTTGATTATAAGACTGTCTTGTTTGTTCAAATTGATTCATTTGATTTTCAAGTACAGCGTTGTCTGGAACAAATGCTTGTTGTTGGTCTGTAGTTAATTGTCCTACAAGACTTTCTTGACCTTGGTCTACTTGTAGATTTGTAGGAGCTTGTTCTAAACTTAAATCTGAAGATGGTTGTTGATTAAAAGAATAACCTAGATTAGCTGTAGCATAATCTACATTAGCTACATCACCAGCGTTATTATCAGTTGCTGCCCCAGGAGTTCCAGCAGCTATCCTAGCAGACGCTGCATCTAATCCTGTTATTTGTTTTGTTGTTAATTCTGCCATATAATTTATGAGTAATTTTCTGATTTAGTAGTTATCCTAGGTCTTCTCATAGGAAGTCTATTTGAATATACTCTCTTGATTTCCATCTCTGCTTCATTAAGTAAACCTTTGAAAGTTTTTATTTCGTTATCCATACTGAATCTTACAACATAATCTAAACATGCACCATATACTAAGTACATCTGTACGCTTTCTTCTAGTCCTGGTTCACCTGTATTTGAGTCTGATAGCTCTGCTGCTTCTTTACTGTAGTATACTTTTAGACCATTTGTTACTGCTGTATCTGGTAAGTCTTCTAAGAACAACGAGTCGTCAAATATTCTTACTCGTGGACTATCTGTACTGACTGTCTCATTAGATAGTGCTGTAGGCTTATTTCTCATGTCTAAGGGCTGTAACACTGTCCATCCGTCAGTTGCACCAGTATAGTTAATTTCTACTCGTTTTAGAGAGATTAGGTCTAATGGTAGTAAATACTCTTGTTGACTAACCACTAGATTAGTTGTTGATACTTCACCATTAACTTCCCACTCACCAGAGGCTAGTAATGCTAATGTTGTACCTTTATGTAGGTAGTCGTTTAATGCTCTATCTAGGTTCTCGGTAGAGTACTGAGTTGTACTTACCTCTCCTAATAGATATCTTGCTTTTGCTTGTAATGTTGCTCTATTCATTTTATTTTATTATTATTTATATCAGGTTAATGCTATATATCTCCATGTGCTATTTATCCATACGTATAGTATAAAGTTAGCACCGTCATCAAGTAGAACTATCTGTTCATTAAATGTTTTAGGACTATATGTTGGTGCTGCTGTAACATGTTTCTTTAGTTTAGTATTTATAAATTGAGAAGTCTTCATAAAAGCTAAATCATCATCAAATACTTCTCCATGAGAAAGTCCAGTGATTTCTTCATCGGTATTATTAAGGTCTATATTTACTGTCTCTTCTTGTAATGTTTCTTCTGCCATTTTTAATAAATATTTATACTATTAATATCTAAAGCATAAGCTGTAGCTGAATTCTGATAGACTTCAATGAATATCTTATCTGAATAAAAATCTGATACAGGGAATGTTAGGTTATTTGGTATAGCACTAACGTCAACAGTCTTTGTTTCTGTCTTTTTTAAATCTAAAAAGTTCACGAATACAGTGTCCTCTGGAGCTGCACTTAAAGCTGGATTCAATGTCCATGTCTCTGTTGCTTCTCCAGGATTAGCTATGCTACTAATGAATGTTCTTTCACCACCAATGTCTCCTTCTAGTATAACTACTTCATTTCCAGCAGCAGCTGGATGAGCAACACCATCTGGATTCTTAATAGTTGTAACTGCTTGTGTGCTACCAGATTCTATGAAGTTCCATAGATTACTTTTATTGTCACTATAAGATACAGTTACATTTGAATTACCTTTTATAATAGAATATATATCGTATTTTGGTGCTAAGTTGAGTTCAATCTGATTAACCTTCATCTTCTCTGGAAGTTTAATATAGAACGATGCCACTTTATTGACACCACCACCACTATTTGATAGTGAGTTTATGACAAAGTTCTTACTTCCAGTATCCATTTGTGCTGATGCAAATATCTTAGTACCAGCATTAGTTAGTGTCTTATATAGTGCACCAGAGTTTTCTGCTTTATAAAAATATGCTCCAGTATCACTAAAATATGGCACAAAAGACCACCCATCAGTCGTGTTGTATATTCCTATACCATCTTTAGACCTACTATACCCACTAGTATCTACATTTAATACTATATCATTGTCAATTATTTCAATACCATTATAGTGAGTTCCTATTGTTTTTGTTATATCCTCTAAATCTGGATAGTTGTCTAGCTTCTTTATTTGGTAACCATCAGTAAAATATATTGAGTTACCCACTACAACAACCCATCCATTATTATATGCACGAATTGAACTTGGAGTTTTCTCTACATCTAATATAGATAACCATCCATCTGAATAAGTATCCCATAACATTAACTTACCTGAATCCCAATAATCTCCACCAACCAACATATTACCTTGATTAGTATCAAAGCATACAGCCTGAACATTATTTGGGAGTTGCTTGGCTGTTGCTGAAAATGTACTTTCATCTACATTAAATGATGCTACATAGTTTCCGTTAAGAATCCAATATTCATCACCTAATAGTTTAATTTGCCTTACCCATGTAGCTGGGCTTGCCTGTGCATTAAAATGATTACCAGTTACAGAGGTTGTACCAAAGTCTTTAAAATTATCATCAAATAATATAAAATAATCATCACTTTCACACGCTGTTCCAGTAACTAAAGTTAATGTAGTTGTTCCTACACCACCTGCATCGATAGTATATTCTTCATCTTTTGTTATATTATATAATCTATCACCTGCTACTGGAGGAATAGTTTCTGCTCCAAAGTCTTCCCCATTAACAACTATTGTTGTAGTAGAGCCACCAGTCGCTTTAAACATTCTTCCTTTACCTAGATTATTAGCACCTGGATATATTACATTTGAATTTGTAGTAGTTTCTATATCTGGTTTAGTTGTTGGAGTGGCTATTGTATGTATATCTCCTATATGACTTGCAGTTGTATATGCGTGGAATAGAAATATTTCAGCTGTTTCAATACCAACTATATAATCTTTTATAGAACCATCATAAGTTAATTTAGACATACCATTAATAACACCAAGGTCCGTAAATCCAGATGTTGTTTCATTTATATATCCAGCATTAAACCAACTAGCCGTTAGTATACTTTGACCGTTTAATTTTCTTGGTGACATACCTTCAAGATAGTAGACGCCATCGTCTCCCATTCCTGAGAAGTTCTTTATTTGTATTTTGGGTTTATTTGCCATATATATTTATTATTATGCAGGAGAATAAAACATCTTTATGTTATTACAAATCATATTATTGTTTTGACCGATGGAAAACTGAACCTTATCAAATGTTGCAATAGTTGGTAGATTTGTAGTGTGTGTAGCAAGTGCTGTATCTGAAGCACCACTAAAGAATTTTATATCTGTACCACCATCAAAAACTGCTCTTAATGTAAACCTTGTACTAGAACTAGCATTTTCTAATATTATAGTTGATGTTTCAGTACCACCACTTGCATTTGTTGCAGATATATCAATAGCTGTTCCATCACCAATAAACTTAAATCCAAAGTGGTCATTAGTAAATGTGTGTCCACCCACTGCAGATGCAATTAATCCCACTCCTATATATCCTTCATCCCCAGAATCCACACCACCATTGGTAGTACCACTAATTTGTAACATTATTTTATCAGAAGCAGTTGTTAAGGATGTGTAGAAATTAGAAATTTTACTTATTACTTCAGAGCCACCAGTTATTAACGCTAAACCATTTTCATTAAATGTAGCTGTTGGGGTTCCTGCAGTTGCACTTGTTGCATATCTTGTTGTACTTTCAAATGTATAAGATTGAAATTCTATCCACTCTGTTCCACCTCCACCAGCTGCTGCGTCTTGAAATGTAGGAGCTGCACCTGCACCATTACTTGTTAATACTTGTGCTGCAGTTCCTATTGCTATCTCTCCGAAAGCTGTAGTTGAAGAAGCATAGGGTATTAAATATTGTGTTCTTGCGTATGTATTTTGTGTGTCTGGAGCTAAACCTGTGATTGTTGAAACTGTTGCTGCATTTCCTGTTACTGAACCAGCTATAGCGTTAGTTACTTGTAAGTCCGTAAACCATCCCTTTGTAATTCTAGTACCAGTCAATCCTAAATCTCCATTTATAACTACAGATTTTGTATCTATGCCACCAGTGCCATCAGATAATGCTTTAACTTGTAGTATAGCTTCACTATCTATTGCGAATGAATAACTTTCAGAAGTACCATCTGCAGCTGCTCCACTTACTGGTAAATTAACTAAAGTAACATCACCAGAGTCTTCTGTTAAAGCAATCGTTCCTACATTAAGAGCAGCACCTACATCAATCGTATCTGAAGCATTCACCTTGAACATATTAATACCAGCGCTATCTGCTGCGTTTCTAGCAGCAATCCAGTTGTTGTTTGATATTGTTAATATTCCAGTTGGACTATCTGTTCCAATACCAACATTACCGTTAAATATTACTTCATCGGTTCCATCTGCTATAGTAAATACATCACCATCTGCACCAGCGCCATCAACGTCTGAACTTCTTAATGCGAATCCTGCAGCTGCATTATCATATTGTAAAAAGTATTGGTCATTATTTCCACCTGCACTATTATATCTCAAAGCTAGTATTGGATTTTGTCCAGTAACTGCATCAATTCTTATAACTCCATCTGTTGCTGCTGCACCTTGAACGTTTAGGTTACCCGCTGGACTTGCTGTTCCAATTCCTACTTTACCATCACCATCAATAACCATCGATTGTGCCGATGCTGCTGTATCTATATCAAATTGTCTATGTAGAAGTGAGTGTGAAGGTGAGTTGAGTGCACTTCCAGCACTCGGTGTAGCAAAAGCCATATTTTTATTTTAATTTATTTATATTATTATTGTTGTTTATATAGTAGTTCAATTTCTTGAGCTGATAAAGCTCTGTTGTATAAACGAACATCTTTAATGTCTCCAATAAAATCTAAAGAACTTGCATTTCTAATTCCTATTAAGTCAATAATAAAATCATCAGTGTTTGAATAACCAGTTATGTTATTAAGGTAAACACCATCTT
>Ga0222694_1000082_pt1 | contig 26595 bp, 26 predicted proteins | sample AntAcemetage1333_FD_181145 | JGI IMG/M metagenome (GOLD analysis project Ga0222694, IMG submission 181145) | Saline water microbial communities from Ace Lake, Antarctica - #1333 | ecosystem: Environmental > Aquatic > Non-marine Saline and Alkaline > Saline | place: Antarctica: Ace Lake...
CGTCCTTTCCTTTTTAGTTTTTGCTTATTTCTCTTTCTTCTTTTTTATTCGCTTTAAAGTGGTCAACCTTTAAGCCTGATTTATGTTGATAAACCCTAATATCACATTTACCCTCAACGGCACTTATAAACTCGTCTTTTTCTTCAATACTTGTGCTAGGTTCTTCGTCTTTTTCACATCCTTCAATGTCATAACACATTTCAAACCCGTCTTTGTATTTATTCCATAGCTTTAAAGCTTGTGACTTTGTTAATTCTCTTATTGTCGTTATCATTTTCTTACTCTCCTTTTAGTTTGCCCGGTGGCAAGTCCGGGCTGTAGCATTACCGCCGGCCTCCTCCGGCGTGGCTCTGCTATTCGTCCGTATTAAATCCCGGACACATGTCCGCCAATGCAATATGCCCTATAACATCAATTTCGCTGCCATCGTCATGGGTGCTACTGGAACCCAATATCGGTTTACCGCAGATGCATAATTCATAATCTGTAATATTTCCCTGAACACCGATTCCAACAAATTCGCCAGATGGCTCGTGGTTTATTTTTTCGTTTGAGTTTTCCATTTTATTTCACCTTTCCTTTTTAGTTCGCCCGTCGGCGGGCTTGTTTGTTTTGCTTATCCTCTTAATAATAGTATAGCAGATATTTTGCAATCTGTCAACCCCTTTGATGTCTTTTAATGTCCTTTTATATCTTTTTATATCTTTTTATATCCTTTGATAAAATCGTATCGCGGTACTTAACTATTATAACATAAAACAATAAAACAACAAAATAGCTGATTTCAAAAGAAGTGTAATTTAGGCGTTTTGTGCCATATTGTGTCGGTTTTTTGGCCTAAAATGGGCAAAAAAGGATTAAAAAACAGTACACAAAACATCAAATTACACTGAAAGTACACAAAATCACGTTTTCAATTCTCATTGGTAAATTACACTAATTACACTAAATACTGTATAAACTTGTAATATTAATATACCTATATAGGGCTATATGGCCACTACACCACTACTACCCTACTATATTTAAGTTGAAGCGTTTTTTGCGTGTTTTGTGTACTTCTCCCAATGAAAACACGCAATTCGGTTTTGTGTACTTTATCTGTAATTCGGCAAGTTGTGTACTGTTTTGAGCTAAAATAGGCTTTCACGCGTGAACTGCCCAATAAAAGCCAACGAGGTTCGCCGCCATAAGACTTTAATATCCTTTTCTATACTTTGATACCCCTGCAATCCTATACGATACATTGCTATACTTTCAGTATGGTGGGTGGCCGGAGTCTTGGCCTGGATAGGACCGCGGGCTGATAAGTGCATAGCTCAATGGCTCAATAGCTCAATAGCTCAATAGCTCAAACGCTATCCTCATGGCCCGCTATAGGCCCGCTGTGACACGTTAGGCTATGCGTCCATAGATTTATTAGGCTATGCGCTTGAATGGCCGTATAGGGCCGGCGGGCTTGAAAGTGTTTGAGCGATTTGCGGGCAATGGCCTCCCGTCGAATTTCGACCCCATGCACCTTTTCAGGCTATATGGACATAGAGAGATAGTACTTTAATACATACGTACGCATGGGCTCGTCCAAAAATTTTCCCATAAAAAAATTAAGGGTTTGACAGGATTGAGAATCTATGTTAAACTTTTATTACTTTAATTAGAGGAGAAAACTTATGGCGTTAGAGACATTGAAAGATATAAAAGAAATAGGCGGATTCAAAATTGTAAGGGACAAGCCAGTGGGTATGAGCTGGGACGATTTTGATAAAACGAGAAAGGAGTATCCCATAAACATAACTGATAAAATGAACTGCATATCATTCAAGATCCAAGATGGCCCAATAAAAGAGAATGGCGTTAATGGCTGCCAGGTGGACACCCTCATCTATGCCGCCGCAGAAATCATCGCCGGGCTGGATGAAAAGTTTCCATGCGACGAGAACCAGAAAGCATATAGCTGTTTGCAGAATGCTATTGGCTTTTTACAATCCCGCAAGAAAAACAGAGAAGCCCGTGGAGTAGAAGGAACAAATCAAAAATAAGAGGAGAAAACTTATGGCAAAACGTAAAGTAGCAGTTAAGAAGAAACCAGCAGTGGCCGCTAAGCCCATACCCACAATGGCACCGAGGACCGACGACGACCTTTTAGATGAGCTAAGTGGGGACATGTTGTCCGGCGTAGTGGAGGGCAATGAAGTGGCGCCCACAGTGGAAAAAGTAGCCGGAGATTTTCAAGAGAAAGAAAAAGACCCGCTTGAAGTCGACGTGAAAGGGCTGGTAGCAGACCGCAAAGCGGCCAACACCAAAAAGGCTCAAGACGTATTGGGCTACGAGGTTGAGGTATCTGGGGACTATATCGCTCACGCAAAAGAGGGAAGAGGGAAAATCAAAAAACCGTATTCAATAAAACTCAAATTGCCCTCGATGGACGCCGCAGCTTCGGTGATAAAGAATAAGTTATTGGCTAGAGCGCTTAGGGCCAAGCATGGGGACTTCTTGGACTTTAGAACTCATAAGATTGGGGAAGTAACTCCTTTGACCAACGACACCCCACTCCCCACAAACATCAAGTTCATGACACGCAAACAACTCGAGAGCTATGTCACAATAATGAAAGTACCCATTAAGGCCAGTGACTATTCTGCGCTGTCAGATCTCAGAGATATCATAGTTGACTTCACCGTCAACCCTTTAGGCTTTGCGAAAAGAGAAGTAAAAAAAGCCAAGGACCTGGCAGAGACCGCGGAACTCGAAAAGATGAACCCTGGACTCGATGGATAACCAAGATAGCCAAATACCGCAATTTCCAATGGATAATGGAGATAGCCCTTCCGCCGATAAAAAGGTAGAAGGGCTTATGCCCGCGGTGCCTCATAAGCGCATGATTACTTGGGACGAGGTCACTGGCTTGCCCGTGCCCACCGACGTCCCGATACTTGAGAAACCACAGGTCGAGGCTTTGGCCTTAACTACTCTGGCGTTGCCATACAGAACACCCCCTTTAGCCGTAGGCGCCACAGAGAGAGAAATAGAATTTCATAAAGAATTATTAGAGCAAGAGAAAGAATTTGTTGGTATGAATAACGGCGAAGTGATGATGGTACGTATGGCCCGAGCAGCCGCTTCTGGGGACTTAGCCGCCGCGGATAAATTACTCGACCGCGTATTAGGTAAACCGAAACAATCCTCAGAAGTCAAAACCATGTCCATATCTTATGAGCAGTTTATGGAGAACTTGGCCAAGCAAGAAAACAATAAACCCATCGCCGGCGGTACCGTTGTAGAAGACGTTGAAATAGTTAGGGAGAAGCCGACTGAGCGGGAGAAGCCCGTTGATAAACCCGCTGAAGGTTTTGGGGAATGTAAAGGACTGGGGGAAGAGCTATGACCTTATTATTGGGTTTCGGCATATTTTTTATGGGTATCCTGTCTGGGATTTTGTTGGCAGTAATATTTCTTGCTGAGATGTTTAAGAGGTCTTCACTTTAATGTTAACCTCCCACGACATCCACAACAGATTAAACACAGATTTTTATTTCTACGCGAAGAACGCTCCTCTAATGATTAAGGACAAAGAAGGGAATGTAATCTCATTTGTGCTGAACCGAGCACAGCAATACATCCACAACAAGTTAGAGGAGCAAAAGCGTACGCTCGGCAGGGTACGAGCGTGTATTTTAAAAGGGAGACAGCAGGGGTGTTCCACATATGTCTCCGCTAGATTTTTTCATCGCACGACCAGAAACAAAGGCATATCCACATTTATTTTATCACACGAAGGTAAGACCACCGATAAGTTATTTCGCATGGTAGATAGGTATCAGGAAAATATCAATGATGCCTTGAAGCCCGAAGAAGGAGCGGCCAATAGATATCAAAAGACTTATCCTAGATTGGATAGTGACTATGCGGTAGGAACCGCGGGCAATGAGAATGTAGGTCGTGGTGGAACGGCCCAACAATTTCATGGATCTGAAGCGGCGTATTGGGAAAAGGCGGACGCCATACAGGACGGTGCTTTGGAATCAATTGGAGACGTCAACGGCACTGAGATAATTCTCGAGTCAACCGCTAACGGGCCAAATGGGTTATTCTACCGAAAGTGTATATCCGCCTTAAAAGGTGAAGGCGATTACCAATTAATATTCGTGCCGTGGTTCTGGCAAGAGGAATATGAAAGGCCTGACAACGGGAGTGAATTGACTGAGGAAGAAAGGGGATACTTGGAATTAGTTTTAGATGAGTACCCTTTTGACAAAGCAAAGCGGAAAGTTTTGTGGCGCAGAAATAAACTTATCGACCTTTGCACTTCTGACAACCCGGCATCGGGCGCGCACAAGTTTAAACAAATTTATCCTTCCAATCCCATAGAAGCCTTTCAAGCAACCGGTTTAGGGCTCATTCGCTCAGACGCTATAATTGCTGCACGCAAGTCAACTCTGAAAGATGTTGTTGCGCCAGTCGTCATGGGCGTTGACCCCGCCGGAGATACTGGAGGGGATAGGACCGTAATCGTCATACGTAAGGGAAGAGAGATACTTAAATATTTGAAGTATGATTTTATGAGGCCTATGCGCCTTGCTGGAATTTGCGCTGGGCTTATTGACCAATACCACGTAGACCAATGCTTCGTAGATGTGGGGCATGGCCATGGCACGATTGACCGATTACATGAATTGGGATACAAGAGAACGGTCCAAGGCGTGGCGTTCAATGAGCGGTCTTTACAGCCCGATGTCTATTTGAATAAGCGGTCAGAAATAATAATAGCAGTGGCCTCTTGGATAAATGGTGGGGACGTAAATATTCCTGATGATGATGAGATACATGCTGACCTTTCTTGTATGCCCCTTGACATAGAGACTTCTAATGGTTTAAAATATATTATTACTAAACGGGAGATTAAAAAGTTGTTAGGAAGATCTCCAGATGTGTATGACGCTTTGGCATTAACTTTTGCATTTCCTGTCAGAAACATGGACGGGGGAAATAGAAACACGTTCGTGAAAGCCACAGGTTCTAAGGGAGGCGGACATGGGCCATTAACGTCTTTGAACAAATTTAGGAGTAAAAGGAGATAGCCATGAGCTCGAGTTCTTTACTTGGTAAAGGGATAGGAATGATGTTTGGGAACAAGGAAGATGACGCTGCCAAAAAGGAAGCCAAGAGACGGAAAGAAGAATTGGCCAGAGAAGAAACTGCGCGCAATTTAGCAACTAAAAAAGCAGAGACTTCCGGCAGTAGAGCGGGGTTTGGCTTTAGGACGATGTTTGGTGGGGGTGAGTCTGCTCCGATTACAAGAGGAACGCTTTTTGGGAATTAAGTGGTAAAAGGTAAGCACCCCGTGTTTGCCCCCATGACCTCTGTCCTCCTTCCTCGGGGTACGTCATGGACCCAAATTTTTTATTGTGGGAGAGTTGAATGTCTAGCGAACTTATTAAGCAGTGTGAGCAAAGGTACAACACCTTAAAGACTGAGAAAGATTTTTGGAACCCCCACTATCAGAGTTTAGCTGAATCATTTTTAACACGTAAACAAAACTTCACCACCGATTTTGTCGCTGGTGAATTTTTACAATCTGAGATATTTGACAACACCGGGCAGTTCACTGCCCAGCTTATGGCCTCCGCGTTCCTGTCCATGTTGTGGCCGGACAGCGCTAGGTCATTTGTGATTGAGCCCACTCCCGAGTTTGCCGACACACCTGGAGTAGAAAAATATTTTAAGAACGTAAACGAGGTCATGTATTCTGCCTTAGACAATCCTAAAGCTGGTTTGGGTTTAGCGCTTCAAGAGCATTTCTTGGACCAAGGAATTTTTGGAACAAGTGGAGTTTCCGCATTCGCCGACAACAAGGATGGGGTGCCCATAACCTTCTCCTCTTGGGGCGTGAAGAACATGTGCATAACAGAAAATTCCGAGGGGCTTGTAGATGGAGTTTACTATGAGAGGACGTACACCACTCGACAGATAATGGACAGCTATGAGGAGGATGAAGTTTCACCCGAAGTAAAAGCGTTGTTCAATAGCGGGGGAGTGGACAAAAAAATAAAAGTATTGATTGTTCTTGACAAGAGAAGTGATCGTGAAAGAAAGGGCAAAGAGGGCGCTATGGGAATGGCGTGTAGGTCCTTACATATTGACCTCACCAACAAGCACCTCATGAAAGAAGAAGGCTACGGAGAATTCCCTGTATTCGTCGTAAGATTTTTCAAAACCACAGAAGAATCATACGGAAGGTCCCCAGGCATGATGGCATTGCCCGACCAGTTATCTTTGAATGTTTTAAAAGAATCCTTAATGGTGGCTACGGAGAAACAATTAGATCCACCCCTTGGTATTATGGACGACGGCAGATTAGGTGGCGGCACAATCGACACCTCTGCCGGAGCATTGAATGTTTTTAATATGTCAGGCAGAGCTGGAGCAGAGAAAGCGGTGTTCCCGCTATTCACCGTCGGAGAATTAAATAGTCCAAAGGAACTCATAGAAGAATTTAAAGCCGCGATAACTCAAGCATTTTTTATTGACCGGCTTTTAAACATAAACAATGAAGTGCAAATGACCGCGTACGAAACAAGTGTGCGTAGGAAAATGCAGGGGGAATCGCTCACCAGTGTTTTCTCCAGACAGATTGTAGAGTTGTTCACTCCCCTGGTGGAAAGGTGTTTTAACATACTTCTTCGGAAGGGAATGTTTGGCAAGCTGCCCGAAGGATTGGCGGACACTGATAAGGAAGTATATAGTATAAGGTATATCTCCCCAGCTAAAAGATTTATGGAAGGAGATAAACTCCAAGGGATTTTGAATGTAGCAGATTTCTTGGTAACTGCGGGCGCTGCGATGCCCTCGGTTGTTGACAATGTCGACCTAGACGAGCTTACTCGCTCGCTAGTAAAGCATAACGGGGTCAGTGGAGTGCTCAGAGTTATTGAGGATGTTGAGAAGTTAAGGGCAGAAGTCGCAGAACAGATGGCCAAAGAAAAAGAATTAGAAGCGGCGCAGCAATTGTCTGGCATCAATAGTGAGGTGGCGCAAGCCGACGCCATGAAGAGACAACAATAAAAAAGAGGAAGGAGGAATAGTATGAGTCTGGAGGACAGAAAAAAACACATGGGCAGAGACCCAGAAGCAGAAAAGATACGTAAAGCAAAGATCGAAAAAAGAGTTGCCACGTTTAAAGCTCAGGTCAATGCAGTCTTGAGCACCGAAGCAGGTAAAGCTGTTTTTATATATCTCGCTGACAGATGCGGGTTTATCAAGCCTACAGTATCCATTGACGGAAACGGGAACGTAGCCACAGGCAATATGGTTTTTAACGAAGCCCGGCGTGAGTTGTATTTAGAATTGCGAGCATTTGCATCACCAGAGTTATTAAAAAAAATCGAATACCTAGAGGAGAGTAAATAAACATGACACAGATACCTAACCCGGCAAACTTACCAACACCAGAGCCTACACCTACACCAGAGCCTACACCTACACCGGAGCCTACACCTACACCTACACCAACACCAGCTCCCGCGCCAGTTACGCCGCCCGTGGACACAAAACTTTTTGGCGCTTTAATACCCGAAGAGTTTAAAGACCGCCCATACCTCAAAGACATATCGGGCATGGAAGTGAATGATAAATCTTATGAGGAGTTATTTAAGAAGCTCGACGGAGCGCAGAAACTTATTGGCAGGAAAGCCATGCCGGACGCCACTTCCACACCAGAGGAATGGCAAGAATATTACACTAAAGTTCGACCCGAAACTGCGGACTTATACGAGCTCAATGTCCCCGAGGGCGAAACGGCGAATGAGGAAGTGGTGAAGGGAGTAAAAGACATATTCCACAAAGCGGGTTTGACAAAAGAGCAAGCCTCCACAGTGCATGATGAGTTCAACACTCTCATGAAAAAACAAGCTGAGGTGTTTAACGCCAAAGGGGTGGAGCAAGATAAGGCTTTTGAAGAGTTGACAAAAAATACTTTTGGCGAAGAAGCAGAAGCTAAGATGGCAACTGCTAAAACAATGCTAACCGAATTGGCGCCAGAGAATGTGAAACCGTTCATAGCCAAATTGGACAATTCAAGTCTTGTAGTCTTGACGGGGATCCTTAATTCGGTCCACGATAAATATGGGGTGGAAGGGAAGAAGCTAGGCGGAGACGGAACACCGACTGGTGGAAGTACCGTCCCGGAATTAATATCCAAAGGTCAAGAATTAATGCTGACTAAAGAGTACACTGATGGATTCCATCCCCAGCATGACGCAAGAGTTGCGGAAGTCAATGCGCTCTATAAAAGAATAGGAGCATTGCAGACCGCAGCAAAAAAGGCTTGACAGGATTGAAAATCTATGTTAAACTTTTGACGTAGCGTAAAAACAGTGTGGGGCTTCGGCCCCGCACAATAAGGAGAGTTGTGGATACGTTTAATTATTAAACCCCACTGTTAGTGATTAAATCACTCGCGTCCGCGCGATAACAGGAAGGGACACCCGGTCAACATGATAGGATACTGTCTCTGAAATTAAAGCACTTTAAAGCACTTTAAAGCACTTTATAGTGTTGTAGTTAGAAGTTTAATTTCATTGCACAGGAGAAATATTATGGCCGGAGAAACAATTGATCAAGCGTTAGTAACGCAGTTTTCAAGCAACGTACACAACGCAGCCCAGCAAACAAAAGCAAGGTTGCGCTCACACGTCGAGATTATACCCATCACGGGAGATAAATTCGCGTATGACGGTTTAGGCTCTGTGGAGGCCTCAGAACAGTTTGGAAGACATGAAGCGGTTATATTCTCAGACGCTAACCACACCAGACGTAAAATAAGCAGACGCAGATTTACTTTAACACTTCCGATTGACGCTTCTGATGTTAGGGGCGCCCTTATCAGTCCTTCAAGCCAATACGCTCAAGTTTGTGTCAGAGCCATGGAAAGAGTATTTGACAGAGTCGTTATCGAGTCTATGTTTGTTCCTGTTTACACCGGGAGAGACATGGATACTGTAGTCGCATTCGCCACCGACGGTGGATCCACTGTTGATGCAACTGCTGGTCTCACGTATGAAAAATTACTTGAGGTTGGGCAGAACTTCATCGACAAAGAAGTTGGAACTGAACTCCCTGAAGATTTAGTTATGGGTATTTCAGGTGACGAGCATACTGCGCTCATGCAAGAAAATGAGTTAACCAATGGCGATTTCACAAAACAGTATGTCGTCGAGAAAGGCAAGATAGCACAAGCCGCTGGGATTGGCTTGATACTTTTTGCCGGAGCCATTGACCATCCGTTGCTCAGTGTGACAGCTGGAACAAGAGATTGCTTCGCTATGTCCACCAGAGGAATGGCGGTTGGTATGAGCAAAGAAATGGGCCTCAAGATCGAAGACCGCTCTGACTTGGTTGAAACAACTCAGGTCCAGATAATATTCGAACTTGGCGCCGTAAGAACCGAAGGCGTTCTTGTCCAAAAAGTACAAACCACTGACTAATCAGTGAGTAAATCTAGTAGCACAGGAGAACAATATGGCTGTAGTGAACGAATGGATTAACACTGAAGTAGAAGCGGGTAAATTGGGCAACCCTTCCAAGATAATGCCGGGTAGAGTATTTGCATTCGCGGCTACTTTCGAGATAGCCGCAGCGGATAGTGACGGCTCGACGTACAAGATCGCCAACCTGAAATCGAACATGGTCCCCAAGGAAATCAAGCTTAACTGTGACGCATTGACCGGTTCCACGGACTGGGATCTTGGTTTCTATACCGAAGCAGGTATTGAGGTCGATGAGAATATTCTCATGGACGCCACAGACATTAGCACAGGGTACGCAATTGGCTCTGAAATCAACTGTTTGTCAGCCCTTGCCATTGCCAACATAGGTAAAAAAATATGGGAATTGCTCGGCAAAACCGTCGCCGATAAAGACGACGCTTATGTTTTGACCTTAACCGGCCAGACCATTGGGTCGGCTGCTGGGACCATATCACTTCGCGGTGAATTTATCCAAGGATAAGTTCCAGAAGTCTAAAAACTATTGTACCCGCTCTGCTTAATTGCGGAGCGGGTATTTGAGGAGATTATGGCAAAACCCACTTCCGACATTCACATTTGTAACCTCGCTTTAGATAGATTGGGGATACGCTCAATAACTAGCATAGACACCCCAGTCACCACCGAAGAGGACGTATGCGCCCGGCATTATGATGCTGCCAGGAGAGAAGCACTTCGCACACACGTTTGGAATTTTGCTAAAAAATATGGCACCTTAACCGCTTCCGGCTCAGTAACTCCAGATTTTGGGTTCGGTACCGCGTACGCCTTACCAAATGATTTTATTAGACTTTGCACTTTGGGGGATACCACTCTAGGTGCCAATTTGTCGTCTGACCTCTATGACCTAAGTGAAGGGTATATTTTTACTGACAGCGCCGGGGATGATGGCTTGGCCATGCAGTATATTTATGACGCCGTCACAGTGGCCAAGTTCGATGCTCTTTTTGTGAGAGTGTTGGTGCTGACTCTGGCCCACAATATGTCGTACAAATTTAATTTAAAAGCAAGCGTTAGGAGAGAGATACAAGATGAGATGTCAGAATTGACCATGGAAGCTAGAGCAGTTGATGGCCAAGAGAAGCCACCTCAGAGAGTGCAGAGAAGCCCCATATTGAACGCCAGAAGGATGGGGCTTAAAAGAAACAACAAATACACCTAAGGAGAGCATAGATGTCAAACGCTGCACTTGTAAATTTTGCCAATGGTGAAACCTCTCCTAAGAGTAGAGGTAGATTTGACATAGCGGCGTATGCCTCCAGTTGCCGTAAGATGGTCAACTTCATTCCCGAGGTTCAAGGTCCCGCAAGATTTAGAAATGGGTTTAAACGTGTGGCCAATACAAAAAGCAACTTAGACGCCAAGTTAGTGACTTTCCAGTATAATGATTCTGATGCGTATGTACTTGAGTTTTCTGCCACGGCCATAGCGGGCGGGGTTTACACCCCTGGGTCTGGGGTACTTAGAGTGTATGGTGGGGATGGGACATTGGTTGATGAGGTGGCGTCCACATACGACGATCCCCGGGAGCTAGACACTTTAACTTTTGCCCAAAGTGGGGGCACCCTTTACTTAGCACAGAAAGACAATCTCCCTAAAAAAGTTACTGTGGATTTAGACGGCAATTGGTCTGTAGACACATATGCAAGGACCTATGACCCTTTTCCAGCCATAGTCAATATGACCGGGTACACTACTGGGGCCGCCCCCGAAATCACTTTAGACGCCAATGTGACGGACGACAGTATTTTAAAACTACTCACCATCAATGCCGGAACTCCTATTGGTTTTTCAGTGTTGCAGTTTAGAGTTCATCTTAAATCAGGCACCACTTACTATCTGAGAGACGTCGATACAAATGCCGCGTATGATAATACCGCTTGGCCCGCGTACTCCAATCCCGGCACTTGGCTTAACATATCTGATATGCCTTTCTCAGTGGCTTTCTACGAAAGTAGATTAATATTTTTTGCAACACGCCTTAGACCCCAAACCATATTCATGAGCAGAACTCCGATAAGCACTACTGGCGTAGCGCGATTTGATGATTTTACTGGCGGAGCAGACGCCGACCACGCCGCCTTTTTCACCTTGGCCCCAACAACTGGAAAGGTTGATTACGGCGCTTGGGTTGGGGGAATGCCTGACTTTTTATTGGCCGGAACTTTAGGTGGAGTTTTCAAGATTTCAGGCGGTGGAGTAAATGAGCCCATAACCCCTTCGAGTATAAGTGTAAGGCAAGTGGAAGCGTACGGGTGTGAGCCAGTTCCCCCGGCGTTAAGTGGCAACAGAGCCTTCTATATCCAAAGAGGCGGAAAAGTTTTTAGGTCTTTCCAATACGACATAAATGCAGATGACTACTCTGGCAAGAATGAGGTGTTGAACGCCGAGCAAGTTGCGTACAGTAAACTTGAGCGTGTAGCTTTCAGGACTGGAGTCCTAGACACTCTGTGGGTGGTGAGGGCTGATGGTCAATTAGCAGTTCTAACAGTTTTAGGAAGAGAGAATATAGCCGGGTGGCATAGGTACGACATCGGGGGGACAGACGCCAAGGTTCTTGATGTGGTCATACTTCCAAGAGAGGACAATGACGACCAAGTGTGGGTTGTGACAGAGCGAACCATAAATGGTAGCACGGTCCGTATGCTTGAAGTTTTAACGGACCCTGTGGAGTTTCCAGACCCCGAGGATTTCTACACTGGTCCTGATGACGCCACTATCAATAACACCTCGTACGTAAATGCGGTGTACAGAAAACAAGAAGATTATATCTATATGGATTGTGCCGCCACCTACAATGGTTCGGACAGAGGAGTGGCCGCGGGAGCAACCTTGACGCCTGGGGCCGTTACTGGAGATGATATAAATTTTGTGGCAAGTGAAGATGTATTTACTGCCGATGACGTGGGGAGTGAGTTGTGGAAGAAACCCTTGGCCACTACTGGAGAAGGAAGCGGCAGAGCCACCATAACTGCTTACGTAAACGCCAAGAATGTGACTTGCGACATAACCGAAGATTTTGATGACGCGGATGCTATACCAGCAATCGATTGGTATATTGCTGCCGATGAAATAAGTGGTCTTTCACATTTAGAGGCCGAGTCAGTTTCAGTTACTGGGGATGGAGCGGTCATAGCCGATGGAGAGTTGAGCGGAGAATACGACGCAATAACAGTGGCAAGCGGAGCAATAACTTTACCCAGGAATGCCGCGGTGGTTCACGTGGGTTTGGCCTATGAAGGAATGATACAGACCCAAAATATAGAGATTGGTGGTAGGTCCGGACCGGCGCAAGATAAGCCCCGCAGCATAGTTGAAATGGCTATACGATTTTTAAACACCCTCGGAGTGGACTACGGCACAGACCCATACCACATGGACCAAGTCGTAGACTGGTCAAACCTTTTCATAACTGACAGACCCGCACCAGTATTCTCTGGCATGAAAAAGTTGCATTACTCCGATACCTGGAGTATCGATGGAGCGGACAAGCATGTGGTAGTTATGCAAAGACTACCTTTACCATGCTCAGTCCAATTCATTGATATCTATTATTCGAGCTCGGAGGATTGATGGGACTTATACCTTTCAAAATAGAGCACTTGGCTAACATGGACTTTAAAGAGAGCGTAAAAAGCATTGCTTCGGTTGAAGTGCTGAAAGAGGCCATGTGTAAATTGGTGGGGGATGACACCAGTGCGACTATGGTGTCAGAAAAGGACGGAACAATTTTAGGAGTTTTAGGGGCAGTGAATGTTATGCCTTCAGTTTGTGAAGTTTTTATTTTGGCAACGAAGCAGCAGGGCGACCACCCGATAGAGTTTGCCAAATCAGTCAAAAAGAAACTCTATGAATTGAAGACAAAATATCGTAGAATACAAGCCATAGCATCGGACGACAAGTTTCACACAAGATGGCTTAGCTGGCTAGGATTTGAGAGAGAAGGAGTTATGAAAAAGTACGGAGTCAACGGAGAAAATTTAGTCATGTGGGGTTTAATATAATGGGCGTAGAAACTATGCTTTTGGTATCTGCTGGAGTCGGGTTATACCAAGGCATAGCCGCCAATGCTGCGGGAGCTGCGCAATCCAGAATGCTAAAGTCCCAAGCGGAACTTTTGCGCATAGAGAATAACGCGGCTGCGGGCAGATACGAAAGGGAAGCAAAAGGATTTAAAGCTGAGCAATCTGTTCAATTTTTGAAGAGCGGAGTGAAACTTACTGGTTCTCCCCTAGACATTTTAGATGAGACCTCAAGAATAGCCTCTGAGAACGTAAGCGCAATTCGTGCTTCTGGAGAAGCTGGCGCCACCTCTTTAGAAATGCAAGCCAAGAATGTTAGGTCCGCCGGGCGAAGAGCTTTGATAGGTGGATTTGCAAACGCCGCTTCTGCGGGTATGCAGATGGGTCTATATGGGCAGGGCACCGGCACTGGGATGGGCATAAAGCCCCAAACAAAGACCTAAACAAAGGTCAGTGACGATGTGTGGCCCGGCGAAAGGAGGTTTAAATAATGGGTAGAATACAGAGAATGAAACAAGGCTCACTCCCTTCTGCGGTAGTAGCTACGCCGGCAGAGGCCCCATCTTTGGCTGACGACATTGTTGGTGCTTTAGGTGAAGTTGCGAAAGTTGGATATGGTTTGGCGGTTAAAAGTGAAGCGGCTGAGATGAGGAAGATAGCGGCGGCGGACAGGGTCAAACAGTCCATTGTAGACACCGTAGATTTCGGGGCTCTGACTACTGAATTTGTTGTTGGGTCCGATAAGGCTTCCTCCGGTATCCAAGAGGACAACGCCCTTACTCCCGACAATGCCACTACTGACCTCGTTAAATGGCACGAAGAGTTTATTTCTCAGATAAATGAGAACCCTGAGCATACTGACGCGGTTAAGAAATCATTTGCTACGTGGTCCAATGCTGCAAAGAATACAGGCATAAAAAAGATGCAAGCGTGGGCTTCTAAGGCCAAAACTGAGAATACTAAGGCTAGGCACCAGGGGGGGCTTAACTCTCTGAACACAGTGGCGGCTAGCAAAAACAGTTTAGCTGGGGTAGCACAGGCCCTCTCCGTGATACGTAGTAAAACTGATGAGTTTGTGGCCATGGATGGCGAGGCTTGGGCGGACGGCATGGCTAAAGCCGAAAATGATTTGTTGTACTCATATGCCTCTTCCAATGTAACTCGGAACCCATCTCGGGTAAAAGCAGAGTTAACTGCCCCCAAGAGCGAGTTGGCTAAAAGTTTAAATACCACGCAAAGGAATACCTTAATTAAAGCAGCGGACACAGCGGTATTAAATGCACCCAAGATAAGGCGCGTGGCCAATATGCACCAAGCGGCCCAACGTAGCCAAAAGTATTTTAGCCACTATAAGAACGACGAACTCACTGGTGAGACGATATTGTTGGAGGACAAAGAACTAGAGGCCCAGTTACACTCGTTGGATGCTAATTTCACAATAAGCGATGCGGAGAGATTGGAGTCCATTAAGATAATAAAGGAGAGTAGAAAAGATTTACATATGTTGGCAGATGCCGCGCTAAAGAATAAGGACGTGGATATACGCGACTCGGTGCGGGTTTTGAACGAGTTAAATGTTAAGAGTGACTCAATATTCATTGACAACGATGCAAGCGATTCAAAGAGTCTAAATAAGCTGCGAGAGTTCCAGTCTGAAGTGTTCAAAGCACATTTTGACGGGCTCATAACCAAAGCCAGTTTTATCTCTTTCTTAGGGGACGTGGAGTTAGCCAATGAGGATGCGCTCATCTCTGAGTTTGACAGGGCCAATGAAATAATTATTTGGGAAAGTGAAGCCCAGAAAAAAGGTGGCCGGCAGTTAGTGGCCCTATTCACTATGAATGGGAAAAACAAGTTGAATGAAATATTCGAGCAGAGGTTGGGGGTCAATGCGGAAGAGACACTAAAGCCGAGGGCCATGAGGCTCTACGTCGATCTTGTACTTAAGTGGGTCAAAAAAGGCGAGACTCTCACCACTCCCAAAGCTATCGAGTTAGCTAAATCCGCTTTCAGCACTACAACTGGGCAGCTTATAGGCGGTGCTAACTAATGGCAGAAGGCTTCGATGATATAAGAGAATTTTTTGGGGACCCCAACCCAACTCCAAAGGCGCCCAAGAGCGTGCCTACCCCTATGCCTAAAGTGGCAGAGGCTAAAGAAGTCCAAGAACCTATGGAGCAGGTAGGGGACCCAATAGCCAATCGTAGGACTGAGGGAGAATTCACTATAACCGATAAAGGGGATGTGCAAGACGTGTATTTCACTTCTCCTTCTGGTGAAGTTACCAAAGTCGGTGGGTCGAGCAATTCCCAGAACAAGGAAATGCTGGATAGGATAGCCATAGAGTATGCGGGCACCGGAACGTGGAATGCCCCAAACGATTTTGTAGAGGCCATTAGGACTGGCGTTTTAACCAACATAGACTATTTTGGCAATGCGCTTGGTTCGGGCATAGCCAAGAAAACTTCCAGTGGAGTTGGCTGGAATGCGCTACAAGGCAAAGGCTCTTTGAAAGAAGCGTCCGCTAAATCCAAACTGCTTAGAGAAGGACATTATGCTTTGGAACGCCCGGTAGAAGCATGGGAAGAGTCTAAACTTGGTGGGTCTTTGGCTTATTTTGCGTGGGGCATAGGCAATGCAGTTAAGACGACGCCCCATATGTTGGGGGCCATGGACAACGCGGCAAGGAAGGGAATGATTTTAATGGGCGCAACTCAGGGCATGGCATTTTTAGCTGGCGGGCCAGCAATGATGGCCACAGTCCTTCCGGCGTCAGTTGCCGCTGGGCATGTTGGCCTAGCCTATGGTTTGGTTGAGTACTCAATGCAGATGGAAGGTGGGGCGTTAGCCATAGAAATGTATGACGCAGGGTTTAATGAGAACACCATAATGGTTGCAGCGCCTTTGGCCGGAGCGGTCAGTGGAGTTCTTGAAGCGTATGGCATGAAATTTTTAGCTCCTGGCATGGCCTCTAAGATGGTTGGCAAAGTACTTACTTCCGCCCCGATGAAGAAAATGTTAGCAAACAATTTAGTTAAATATGGTTTAGCTGTAGGTGGAGAAACTTCCACTGAAGTTGCCCAAGAAATTACCAATCAAATTACCAAAGACTTAGCGGCCATTTTTGATAGGAAGCCAGAGTTGATGATGTCTGGAGAAAAGAGGCTGGAAGCAATACTTGAAACTCTTTACGCTGCATTAGCGGCATCGTTCTTTCTGGCCGGACCGGGGGCAATGATTTCTCATGGTCAGCAGAAGAAAAATTTAAACAAAATTAAAATAGATAGAAAAGAAGCAGAGGGTACCCCTAAACCCCTCCCCACCACTAAGACTTTAGCTAAACAGATTGCAGGAGAAGATAACCCAATTGTGACTGAGTTGGAAACCATAGAATTGAAAATGGATCCCGCCGCTTATGTGAAAAAGGAAAAGTCCGATTATTTTGACTACGGAGTTAAGAACGCGAATAATGAAAATTTAATACCTGCTCTGGCTGCCAAGAACGAAGCCCTCGACATGAAGCTAGACGAGATGATGGAAGACACCAAGGGTGACGGTGTGGTATTCTCCGAGAGAAATTTTAACGCTTTGCCTTTTGAAGAGCAGACCCCTTTCATCCCTTTACTGGAAGAGAAATCCAATTTGAATTTAATGGCCGATGGAGTTAAAGAGGGGAAAACCAAGAAGCCAAAAGAGGATGCTTTGGTAGTGGGGGCTAGGAAGTTTAAGAGTGCTGAGCAGAAGCCAAAAACAGAAAAAGTCATCGTCCCAGGCATAAAAGATAAAGTCATAAAGGCCAAAGTGGCCAACCTCAACACAGAGCTTAAAGCGGTTAGAAAAAACATAGATTTATTGGCCCAAAAAAGAAAAGAGCGCATGAACATGGGCGTGGCCGTTAAAGTAGTAACGGGGCAGATAGCCACATTGAGAAAAGAGGAAAACTTTTTGGACTCTCAAATTGCTGCAATACAGATAGCAGAAGAGCAGAAAGACATACAGATAAAGAAATCGGATAAACTTCAGTTCACCCCCATTTCTATCAAAAATATTGTAGAGGTCGCACGTAAGGCCGGCGCCAGTTTGACTAAGCATAGGGCCGGTATGCTTAAAGAAGTAGCCAGCTTTGAAGCCTTGACGGACTACGACCTCAAGAAGATGATAGGGAATAAACGCTTGGACCTCATGACCGACTTGGAGTTTAAGAAATTTATTGACATGGTGAGAAAAGAAGCGGGGCCGATAGCTGAGAGGAAGCAAGCGCTCCACGAACTTCAGCAGTTACTCTCCGATAAAGAGTTCCAACGTGAAGCCAGCTTACGTAGGTTTCATGAGTTGCCCACGATAACTAAAATGTCCAAAGACCAATTGCAGGAGTATGCCGCGCTCTTATCAGAGTATGCGGTAGGGGGTAAATTCCTTACCACTAAACAGTTGAAGGCCACTGGGAAAGCGGCATGGTTGGTGGGGGCTAAAACAAACAGAGAAGTCATAGAAAAGTTTGCAGAGTCCACAGGTATCACAGTTGAGCAAGCCAAAGACTATCGGATAGGAGAGTTTAGCAGATGGTGGTCTGCGGCTCAGATGGGGAGGCAGGGCGCGATAATAGATTTTATGGAGAACGAGTTCAAGAGGGCGGACGCCCGAGCAGATAACCGCATGGAAGCATTCGAAACCAAACTAGATGAGTTGGCCGCTGCGGCGTTGAAGTCTAGAAAGATCCCCGTACTCAAGCAGTTATGGCGCAATAGGTTCCCAGTCCAACCCCTGTTGATGGAGTATGTGGAAGGGGACGCAGCTACCAAAGCAAAGCTAGTGGGTAAATTGACTTCTGAGGAACTGGAGTTGGTCAACTTTATGGACGAAGAGTTTGGGAAAGCGTACGATTACTTGGTCCTTAATGAAGAGTTAAACTCGTCTAGATTTTCAAAAAGTCAGTATGTGTTCCACATGCGTAGAGGAGTTTCCGAGATTCTTTTGAGCATGAAAGGGTGGGAGGGGCTGAAGAAAGGGTTCAAAGACATGTATAACTCTTGGAAGCTGTCAGAAGAAAAGTTCAGCGTCCTTGCAGACCCTAAGACAAAAACTATCTTGTCCAAGCATAAATTCTTCAAACAAACTCTATTCAGGTCTGACGAGATGGTCCCCTCTCAGAATATAGTGGGCACAACTAAAGTGTATATGCGCGAGTTTTTTAAGAAAGTGGCGTACGACGAGGCCATACCCTCGGTGGACGCAATCGTTACCGCGTTGAGTGATGTAGTGGAAGGGGAAGCCACCTCAAAAACAGGCAAAGAAGCCCAACTGGAAGTATTTACCAGAGAATGGATAAATCTAAAGAAAGGAAAGTACTCTTCTGCTTTAGGCATACAACAGGGTGGGTGGCTGGATCTTGGGTTGAAAACTTTCTTGACACTTATATCCTTCAAGTATTTAGCATTTAATTTGAAGATACAGGGGATAAACATAGTGGGAGAGACATTCGCTAAGATACCATTGTTGAGGCCCACTGGCATAGCCAAGGCTAACTGGAGGCGGATTACTCCCACTGGTCGAGCCATAATTAAAAAATATAAAGGCAGAGTTGGAAGGTCCGCTCTAGAAGAGATCACTAAGTATGGCATAACCCCAGAAGCCCAATTAAAAGTCGCAGCGTATGCTGTATTTTCTATATGGAGAAAGATGAATTTGGAAGACATACTACTGGGGAATATGACCAAAAAAGAGTACGAGTCCCAGACCATGAGCGAGGACAGATGGATTGAGGTCAGAAGGCGTGCGGCCAGATGGTTGGACATAGCCAATGATAAGAGCATAATAGGGGCCACTTCTCTTGGGCTATTTATATCCAAGTTTAGGTCTTGGGCATTTGTCATATCTAGAACACTTCTCGAAGATTTTGGCGCTGTGGTTTCGGCACCCTTCAAAAAAGGGGGGTTCAAAAAGAATCTCAATGAAGTGCAAAAGTCAGAGATCATCGGGTTGGCGGAAACTGCAGTCATAGTTACTTCCATATTGCGGGCCGCCGGAGACGAGGAAGACAAAGACAGTTTGCTTGGGTATCTCAAGTGGAGAGCGTTGATGGAAGCCAACACCGTCGCCATATCTTTAAGACAGCTAGTGTCTATGGGCATGGGGTATGTTGAAGCCGAGAAGATGATTAACCTTATAAACACTTGGATAGACATAGCCCTAGGGGACAAAGAGTTGGCTGAGGGAGTAAAAGCCACTAAGAGACAATTCACCATGTCGGCCCTGAAAGGCAAGAAAAAAGAAAAAAGCAAATTTACAAAACGTAGTGGCGGCAGTGGTAAACGAAGAGCCGAAAAATAAAGGAGAAGATTATGGCGGTTACAGAGACAGATAGTTATAAAGTCCAAGAGGGCAACAGCACTAAGGTTGCTTTCGATTTTGATTTTAAAATTTTTGCAGAAACGGATATAAAAGTTTATACCGAATTAGTTTCTGGAACATACACTTTAAGAACATTGACCACTGATTACACAGTCGAATTTGACACGAAAGCTGAGACGGGTACGGTCACTTATGTGGTGCATCCGGCGGACCCTGCGTACGACCCCGCAGTTCCGGACGGTTTGGACTCTATCATAATCAGAAGAACGCCGAACACCCAAGGCTCGACTTTCCCTCGAGCAGCCGTTATGCCTGAGCAAGCTATCGAGAATGCCTTGGATAAGTTGACTCTCGAAGTTCAAGAGATAGAAAGGAATTTAGAGCGTGCCCCTAAAGTCATTGCAATACCCATACCCGACGGAGAGATAATAATTGAAGCGCCGGTGGAGGGCAAAGGGGTCAAGTGGGAAGCCGATGGGGATGATTGGAATTTAATAAACACAACTTATGACCCAGATGTTGTGGCGGAAGAAGCAGCGGCTTCAGCAGCAGCAGCTTTGGTTTCTCAAAATGCGGCTTCAGCTTCGGCGGCAGCAGCAGCAGTTTCAGCCGCAGCGGCAGTGACTTCAGCATCGGAAGCGGCCGCAAGTGCAGTGGCAGCCGTGGCTTCAGCGGCCATAGCAGTGGCGGAGTCTGAGGGACTTTTATCGGCCCGTCCTGCGACACCTGCGACTTTCGCCAGATACTGGGCCACAGATATAGAACAATATTTTCAGTACAGTCCTTTGGCTGGTAAGTGGTTTATGGTGGGGTAATATAGTATAATTAAAAGTTAAATATAAGTAAGGAGAAAAAACATGAAAAAAGCAATAGCATTAGTATTTATGATTATCGCGATGCTCATAGTTACGATGTTGCCAAAGCCTGTTTTGTCGACTCCGTTAAGGTGGAAATATTTTGATAATGTGATATCAACTTTGGCCACTCTCGGGACGGCGACAATCACTACGGCTAACATAGCTGACCTAGCGATATCTGGGGATTTTGTTCCCCTCAGTATGTCGTCTACGACTATCGCCGCTCACACATTCGCCGTCGGTGAGGTAGTCTACAACACCACGAGGTTTGCTGTTTGTGTTGGGACAAGTGCTACGGGAACTGGGTCTGCTGTTTTCCAATCCAGCAATCCAATAACTACCGCCGGAGTTTCTTGTAAAGAATAAACCATGCCCGAAACTGAAAAGGAGTAGGGCATATTTAGAAAAGTGGTAAATAAAAATTAAAAAGAGGTTACACAAATGAGAAATTTAATACTGGGACTTATGGTTTTTGGGCTTGTCGGGGTAGGCAGCCAATCAGCGCAAGCAGGTAAGTTCTACGGAATTTCCCCGATTAGTGTAACCTCGTCTTCGGTCACAATGAATGTGTCCGGGGACATTAAGATCGCGGCCTCTTCGTCCACTCCCACCAGCTATGTTATAAAGCTCGAGGGCGGGTCCGGTAAAGTGACGGCCACTGACTTTGTTGGTGCCCTATTGGGTAATGTTACAGGAAATGCCGACACAGTCACAACCAATGCGAATTTAACCGGTAATGTTACTTCAGTTGGAAACGCCACAACAATAGCGGTTATACCAGCGGTAAGCGGAGCATCCTTAACATCTTTAACCGCCACCAATATAAGTGCTGGCTCTCTTGGTTCAGAGGTTATTGCTTCGAGTGTTGCAGTTGGTGCGGTTGTAAATAGTGTTGTTGCGACAGGAATTGACGCTATTAAAATTGGTGATGGCACGGTTTCAAACACTGAATTTGAATATAGTTCCACTACGACAGGGAATATTCAAGACCAATTTGACGCATTACCTAGTGGCGATTATGTTTTAAAAGCTGGTGATACAATGACAGGACAGCTAACTACAACATCTTCAATGACAGCACAGAATATGTTATTAGGAAACTATATAGCCCCTACCTTAACATTTCAGGGAAACAATGCTAATAACGGTGGTCGTATTAATTTCAAAGAATCTGATGGAACTTTAAAATTTAAGCTTTTAAATTATGTTGCACAGGATGAGCTATATATGTATAACGATTTTGCTGTAGTTCAAACTTGGACTCAAGATAATAAAGTTGGAATAATGAATACTAATCCTACCCATACTTTAGATGTTGTAGGCGGAGGTATTTTTACAAGCTCAGTAACAGCAAGTGAATTTTACGGAGATGGCTCTAACCTTACGGGGATAGAAGCAGGAGATAACCTCGGCAATCACATAGCCACAACCACTTTGAATATGGCTACTAATGATATAGAGAATGGTGGAACTATTACAGCAACAAGCCTTGTAGGAGCATTAACAGGCAATGCCGACACAGCAACCTCTGTACCTGCTTCTGGAGTAGATTTAAGTACAGTCACAACCAGATTTGAACTGGTGGCTACTGATACTACAACACTCCAAGACAACATTGATTTAAAATTAGATATCACTGGCACAGGCTCTTCATTGACAGCGATAACTCCTGCGAATATATCAGACGGAACTTTGGGGGCTGGCGTATTACAAGTTGAATGGGATACTGCATATGGATGGGGTGACCATTCTGTTGCGGGTTATGCGGATGCTTCTGATGTAGCTACTGATACTACAACACTCCAAGACAACATAGATTTAAAATTAGATATAGATGGCACGGGTTCTTCATTGACAGCGATAACTCCTGCAAATATATCAGACGGAACTTTGGGAGCTGGAGTTTTACAAACAGAATGGGATACAGCCTACGGATGGGGTGACCATTCTGTCCCTGGATATCTTACTTCTTACACTGAAACAGACCCAATTTATATCAATGACCCTGCCTTTGGAATTACAGCAACGAATATATCAAATTGGGGAAGTGCTTACGGATGGGGTAATCATGCTTCTGGTGGATATGCAGACGCTTCAACGGTGGCTACTGACACTACCACGATAGCTGGCAATGTTTCGGATAACTCAACTGCTATAGATTTAAAGGTCGCAAAAGCTGGCGATACAATGACAGGCGCTTTAGTTTTAGACCAGCCCTCTAATGGAGTCGGCGGTATTTTAGACCTAAGAGGTGACTTCGCCGCGGGAAATTGGGGTACTATAAATTTCAAACAGAATGATACTGATGTGGCGTACTACCAAATGATTGCGAATAATACTGATGGGTTCAAAATGACAGGCACTTCGTCTGGGAGAATGTTTTTTGGTGCTAAAAGTCTAGTGACAGATGTTTACAATTCAAGTGTTTTGATTTCTTCTTACGGTGTTATTGTCGGAACTACTTCTGTCGGAGGAGTCGGGAGTGGTAATACATTATACTCTCACGGAAATATAAAAGCAAATACAAGTGTTGAGGCTGAGAATTTTATAGCTCAAGGTTATTCAGGCTTATCGGCTGTTTGTGATACGGGTGAGATACTTTCAGGTGGGGCTTTTGTTGTAGGGATAGCTACTGCTGGAACTTGTGCTACTGCTCCCACAACATCTGGAAATATAACTTGGGACGGAAAGCAAGTATGGGAGAATAAAGTAGGGTTTGGTTACGCTCCTTTTGACGGGCTTAGTTATCCAGCTAATGATGATTATGGTATATGGCTTTCAACTCCAGTTATCGCAAGTGAAAAAATAACATGGCATAGTATGACATCCCCTTTTATGAAAGTAGAAAGTGGTGGTTTAAGCGCTCAAATTCAAGGTACTTTTGCTTCTGGTAAAAATGGATTTACAATATATGATGATGATAATACATGGAATGGAAGATTAGAATTAGGTGTAATATACGGGCCTGATTTATACGGAAAGGGAGCGATAGGCGCTCCGCTTTTAGGTATTAATAATGATACTCCTACTCATGCTGTTGATATTACTGGTGGACTAATCGCTTCAAGCTCAATAACTGCCACAGGTGGATTTTATGGAGATGGCTCAAATCTTACAGGAATAGAAGCAGGAGATAACCTCGGCAATCACATAGCCACGACTACTTTAAATATGGCTACTAATGATATTGACAGTATTGGTGATTTAGATGTAGGTGGCAATACTAATATTACTGGCACTCTTGGGGTTACAGGAATACTTAGTGCTGATGCAGGAATTAAATTCCCCGCTTCAATTAGTGCTTCTACTGATGTTAACACTTTAGACGATTACGAAGAGGGAGATTGGACTCCCATAATTGGAGGTTCTACCTCTGAAAGTGAACAGACTTATTACGCTCAATATGGGAAATACACAAAAATAGGTAGGGTTGTAATTCTTAATTTTAGAGTATATTTAAATGTAAAGGGAACTATACTAGGGGATTTACAAATTAAGGGAGTACCATTTAGTGCAGCTTCTTATGCGGGATTGGCTCTAGGATATACTGAGAAGCTTAGTGTAACTGCTGGACATATCCCAACAGGGCATATTCAATCAGGTTATCCAATAAGATTTTATGAGACTGATTTTACAGGTGACACCCCAACAGTTTTATCTGCTTCTTCCGTTACAAACGGAACAAGAATTACAGGGACTTTAACATATTTTACAAATGACTAAAGAAATGATAAAACAGACGCTAATATTGCTATTTTTTATTTTGCTTGAAATCCCTAAGAGGATTCTATCATTATGGTTGTACCCTTGTGCGTATCAATGGCGAAAAGAATTAAGGACTAAAGAAATACTTTGGGCGACCTATTTATTTAAGTCAAAATTTAAGCCATTGTGGTGGTTATTAAATGATTCAGAAAAAATGAAGTATGGGGTTGAGTATGCAAATCAAGACAAATATTATCCTACATTGTTTTGGGTAAATGGTGAGTTTTTAAGGTCGTATTATTTTAATGCGATTAGAAATAGTTTTGTGAATTGGAATAACTGGGTAGCTTTTAAGTTAGGCAGAAAAGTAAAATGCTTAAAAAGATATGGTTCAATAAATAACTTCATTGAATTAAGGCAATTTACTAATGGGAAACGCTTATATTGCGAGTTCTATCTCGGCTCAAAATGGCAACAATTTGGATGGATTTCTTGCGGAAGATTTGAGATAGATTTACTAAAGGATAGGGAGAAGAAATAATGGAAAAACCAATTGAAAGAGAATTTACGCCTCAAATGGCGTGGGCCATAATAGCAAATAATCTACGAAAAGGTTATTTGTCAATGGCGACCGTAAAAGTAACGCCAACAATCGCACAAAGAATAAAAGGAATATTCAAATAAATGAGGCAATGAAATGGACAACGACAAAAAATTGGATTTTGTATATCAAGAGATAGTAACCTTTAAAGCTAATTATGCAAATCTTTTGCTTACTCAAAATAAACATAATGACGTTATATTTGGTAATGGCAAAGAGGGTTTAGTTGTCCGACAAAGTTTGGCGGAAGATGATATAAAAGGTTTAAATATTAGCTATCAAAATTTAAAAACTATAATAACGGAAGCAATAAAATCATTAACAAAATCAATAACAGATTTAACCGGCAAATTAAATTTTCACTTGGGAAAAATGGTTGGCGTATCTGCAACCATATCATTTATATTTTTAGTTATAGGCTTAGCTTTAACGTGGGGTGATAAATAATGGAAATAGAATTAAGAATATTTAGACAATTTTATACGGAGAAATCTACTATTGGTGATATGTCACTTAATGGAGAATTTTTTTGCTTTACCTTAGAGAACCCAGTCCGGGCCAAAGGAGTTAAGATAGCTGGAGAGACTGCGATACCTGCGGGAGTCTACAATGTGGAAGTGACTTATTCCAACCGGTTCAAATGTATGATGCCTTTAATCCTCGGGGTAGAAAACTATGAGGGTATCCGCATCCATTGGGGTAACTGGGCTAAGGACACAGATGGCTGTCCTTTGGTCGGAATGGCCCGAGATGGTAAAGATATGATCCAAAGGTCGAAAGTGGCTTACAACATGCTTATGGCGCGCTTAATGAAAGCGGACAAAATTACTCTGACGATAATATGAATGAAAAAACTTATATCATATCTATGGGCGAAACATGAGTTATGGAGACTCCCATATACGGAAAAGCGGGCCAAAAAAGATACACGGAGCAAAGGTTCAAGCAAGCGTAAACCTTCTGACAGTTTGGGAGCTTTTAAAGAGGGTCTTCACAAAATCAAAAAAGGATTAGGAGGAAAAAAGAATGAGAACAAACACAAGAAGAGCTAATGGCCAGGGAGCTGGAACAAATCGTAAAGATGGCAGTGGTAAAGGAATCGGCAGACCAGGCGGACTTGGTCGTAATCGTGTTCCAGCCAGTAAGTGTAGGCACCCCAAAAAAAGGGGTTAGGATAATGGGCTCAATATTTAATATACTTTTGAAAGCAGCAACCGTGCTTCCTTTACTTGAGAAAGGGTATGCAATTTGTAAAAAATTACTTAGGAGGAATAAAAACATGGACAAAAAGCAAATTATTGTAGTGGGCGATGAAATAATTGCCAACTTCGAAGATGTAAAAAAAGAAGCCAGCGAAGTCTTTGCGGAAATAAAAGAAAAAGATTGGTCAGGAGTTATAAAAGAGGTTCCCGATGTTTTGGTTGAGATACAGGAAATTGGTAAAGCCAAAAATCTTTCAAATGAGGATAAAAAAGCGGTTGCGGTTTACATCCTTAATAAAAAGATTAATATTCCTG
>Ga0222694_1000091_pt1 | contig 25164 bp, 29 predicted proteins | sample AntAcemetage1333_FD_181145 | JGI IMG/M metagenome (GOLD analysis project Ga0222694, IMG submission 181145) | Saline water microbial communities from Ace Lake, Antarctica - #1333 | ecosystem: Environmental > Aquatic > Non-marine Saline and Alkaline > Saline | place: Antarctica: Ace Lake...
ATCTCCCCCTTATTCCCGGCAAACTGATAATCCTGGGGGAATGATTGTGCTGCAGCAAGTTCATGGGGCTGCAGCATTCTCAACCGGATATCCAGGCCCGGAGTTTTCCTGAAAATTTCAACCAGGCTTGTGATAATGCACAAACACCGTCACCATATCCTTGGCAAGAATTTTCAAACTTACAAACGTCCGTGTGTATCTGAGTATTGGACGGCTCTTTGAGGATTTCTATAGCCTCGGTTAATGCGTCAATACTACCCTGGTGTATACCAGCAAGATAGGGCAATCCTTCACCGTGGTGCTTCTGCTCAGAGGCGACCCAACCAGCCAATAAATCTTCTAACTCTTTAATCTTACCTTTCATTTGTCCGCTCCAATGTTCAAATTAACCGGCGCAATCCTCAATAACAGCACCACAATCAGCACAAATATTGCTTCCTTCAAATAGCCTGGTTTTATGTTCACAAGCGCCCGTGTTCAATTTTTTATTATTTTCTCGCTCTTGTTCTAAAAACGCTTTCCGATTCAAATCAGAAACTATATCAAAGGGGAACATTGTGTGTCCGTCTTTTAAGATAGCGCCATTTTTATTTAGTGTGTATTTAATCATAACTTTAAATCCTTTCTATGAAAATAATGTAATGGTCACCATCGGAGCTTTTTCCGTATGGTGCACTATTTTATTGGCGGTTTTATACCGCAAGTTTTTCGTCAATTGCATCCCTGATAAACAGGTTTTTGTTTTTAACTGGGAGTGATTTAATCTGATCCTGTCTTAATCTGATAGTGACCTTTATCATGTTATTGGGTGAGGGCTTGCGCCCTGCACCCTTTCTTTTGCCGCCTCTTTTACTTTGCTCCATTAATCTCTCCAATTTAATTTTTTAAATATTGTCTGTACCATTTCCTGCACACATATTTAAAATCACCATCCGTTGCCCCAATTGTTGACCCGTGAAAACCTCCTCCATGACAGATCTGCATTCCAAGGCTACCTGATTTTCCATTTGTATCGATATATACATAATATGCCCCAGGTCGCGAAAATGTTAGTTTTTTTCCAAGTTTTTTACTGTTGATTGTTAGTTCCATTCTATTTTCTCCATTTTAAAGTGTTTGTTTTGTTTCCATGGTTACAATATAGTACCCTTTTAGATTAATGTCAAGCCTTTTATCAAATAAAAATCAAATTAAATGAAAGTATTTTGTAAGCGCCTGTTTTTGCTTGTGTTTTACCCTTCCCAAGCAGGCTTTTGCTTTTTGCCCTTTGCAGTTCAGCGGCTTGTCCGCTGCAAGCAGTTTATTGGCCTTGCTCGCCAAGAGCCAATAAGGTGTTATCCAGATCCGGATATCATTACAGATCCGGTGTTATCCGACTATTTCGTCTATTGTTTTTCTCCGAAAACCATCTTTGATATGTTCAATAGCTTTGCCGGGTTCAGCTGTTCTCCAATCGGGCCGATCTCGTTTTTCATTTTTCTGTTGCTTTGTGACCAGCGTATCGACAATACACTCCGCAGAATATCCAGACCGCCATGCCCCATCCAGGGCCAAGACTATGACGTCAATCCATTCCTCAAGATCGCCGGGGGCTTTTTGAATTTCTTCCAGCTCTTTTTTGATATGGTCAATAAGACCTGCGTCACGTTGACCCGGGCCGAATGTTTTTTCAGACCATCTTCTCTGGTGATTGATTATTTTTTCAAGTTCCATGGTGTTCTATCCCCTCTTTAATTTCTTTTTGATTCAACACCCGAAGACACGCCACGCAGATCGGCGCTTCATCCAGATTGTTTTTGTGGACCTGGCCACAGATGACGCAGGTTTTCATGCGATCAACTCCCGGCAAAGTGCCTTGGCTGTCAACCCCGGCACCGCATTACCAATCTGTTTAACAATCTCCCCCTTATTCCCGGCAAACTGATAATCCTGGGGGAATGATTGTGCTGCAGCAAGTTCATGGGGCTGCAGCATTCTCAACCGGATATCCAGGCCCGGAGTTTTCCTGAAAATTTCAACCAGGCCGAACCTGTCTTTTGTGGTGACGGTACCCAGGGGCTTGTTTATGCTCTGGGCATTGCTTTGTCCAAAGTATTTGATGATGAATGGTTCCACCAGAGCATGGCTTTGTTGGGTTATTACCGTGGGTGCTGGCTTGTCCAGGGAACGAACATACTTTTCCCCTGCTGATTTGTGATCAATGCCGACCAGAAAAGAAGGTTCAACCAACATTTCGGCCCCCGTGGTTGTGAGGGTAGACAGTGGTTTCTCAACTGATTTTACTCGGAGTTGGCCCGGGCTTCCTTGCTGCTGGGGAAGAATGAAGGGTTCACAAAGATACATATTGTTCTGAGTGGTCAGGGTGGGAAGAGGCTTGTTAACAGGTCTGGACATACTCTGTCCTTTCATGATCGAGATAAAAGGCTGACACAGGCCGTGGTGAGTTCCAGAAGTTGTAACAGTATCCATGGGCTTTTCAAGAGAGACACCCTTGCCGGTCCCAAAAAATTTCACAAGGAAATCCTCCCCACCAAACTTTTTTAATCCGTATTCGATCCGGGCCAGGGTCTTGTCAGCAAGTGGTTTTTTCCGGGTAAAAATGGATTGCCCCTTGAGTTCCCAGTCAATAATATTCTTGGCTGGCACCCAGGGTTTAATCTCTTTACCAGTATAACCGGTGTATCCTTTTTCGGCATGGGTGGCACTCGGCCAGCTGATCCGCTTGTTCCCCCGTCTGGCAATTAAGAAAAATCTTTTCCTGCAGGTGGGGTCCCCATAATCCGCAGCATTAAGGACACGGTGCTCAACCCGGTACCCGAGAGATTCCAGGGCGATTTTGAATCCTTTGAAAGTTTTTCCTTTCATTGATTTTAAGGGCTGACCGTTGGCCCCCAATGGTCCCCAGGACTGAAACTCCGGAACATTTTCAATCAGAATATTATCAATGTAGAGAGCAGCTGCCCAGTCAACTATCCGAAAAGCTGTGGCCCTGGACTGATCAGAACAGGGGACACCGCCCCGGGCATTTGAATGATGGGTGCAGTTATGAACAACAATACCATCTGCAATATACGATTCATCTCCATCGACAGATAAATTATAAACGGTAACGTCTTTATTCCCTGGAATAACACTCCTTACTCTCATCCAAGAATGAAAACTATCTTCCATATGGTCTTTACGGATTCTGGTACGATTCCAATATGCTCGATATTGAGGACGACAGTTTATTTTTCTGCCTTCTATTTTATGATTATTCCGAGGTCTTTGATAATTTAAAGAAACTCTTTCTCCTAAAGACTCGGCCAGTAATCTAATTCCAACAGTTAATTTTTTTGATACGGAGCATGATTCAACTCGACGTGCTGAGGAATGGCCATCTGCTGAGATATACCCATCGAGAAGCGACTGCCTCCATTCTTTTTTCATCCCGAAGGCCCATGGTGGTATAGTTTTTCCGTATGCCAATTTTCCAAAATTTTCTACAATCCAATTGACCAGGCCGCTATGAGCTGTTTCAAAAAGAACTGCTGTTCTTACTTCTCGTTCCCTCCATCGCAATTCCCCTTTTCCAGATCTTTTTCCAGAAGGTATTCCAAAGGAATTCAGTTTTTCAGAAAGGAATTTTGCATCATGCTTTCCACAAGCAATTGTAATTTCACTTCCAACACCAGATCTTATTCTTGCACTGCCATCACCAAGCCAACGTCCGATTATCCACCAAAATTCAGAAGTGAAAACCATACCCCTCCCACCAACAACTGGAATTTTCATGGGTTCGTATTTTACAGGAGTTGCCCAAAATAATTCTTCTCTCCTGATTGTGTCGCCGGTACAACCGAAAAGGGACTGTGATTTGATCCAAGATGGATTGTCCCATTGCCAGAAATATGACCTTTTTGAATTATCCCATTTTTTATTTCTTTTTCTGATATAAAAGGGGTGGTCAGATGTAGTCTCCAACCCATAATGCCCTTGGCCTTTAATTATCACAGTATCCTTTATTGTTTTCATTGTGCTGTTAACCGCGCGCCATCGACCTTTATGTGTTAAGACTTTCTGTCCGGGCTTTACATCTTGAATTGGGAGAATGCCTATGTCTGTCAAAATAAGAGTATCTTTTGGAAAACACTCAGGCGATGCCACCAAAAGATTAATACGGCCAGAAGGGAACAAGGTCCGGGGATTCACATTGTCCAGGTTCTCGCACAGGTGACGGACGGCCGGATGATTTCTTAGATGGGTTTCAATTGCCTTGTCCCAATGATTGATAGCTGTGAGCTCCACATTTATACCCATGGTTTCCGCTGCCTGCAGGAGGCCGGTGCTCGTCCCGCCAGCTCCACAAAATAGGTCCACTGCTGTGATTGTTTTCATATTTTCCTTATAAAATTAATTAATTGTTTTTCCCGTTACCTTAAACAAGTTTTCCCATTTATCCGCGGCCAGGCTTCCGGCCCAACAGCTTGGTTGCTTGAGTTTTTTCCCATTCTCTAAATGCGCAATTAGATCATTTATCGCTTCTAATATTTTTGGATTAAAACTATTTTCCGAACGTTCGATCATGTCAGCACAAAATGACAACCGTGTCCCTATATGCTGAGACCTTCCCTCCCATCCTGACTCTTCTCCAAATTTTTGTATAAGTGATTCAATCTCAAAATTATTATCGGTTGGCAATAGGCCCAGATCCTTAACAGTTTCAATCCATAGTCGTTCCATCCGGTTTTTTAATTTACTGGGCTTTAGGGTATCCATGCAAACCCCCGGAACAGAAATAATCAGGGCAAGTTCAGCAATATGTCTTGTTTGTTTATCTTCCAATTCCCTTTTTCCTTTTCTTTAAATTTAGTGGAACTATACAAAAAGTAATGTAAACAAGTCAAGAGATAATCAACATATAAAGAAAAAATATATATAAGGATTTGCAAAATAAAGATATTAAATGTAAAAGAATCAATACAGGAGGCATTTATATGGATAAAACTATTTCACGGTTGTCACCATACAATATCACAGACGATCTTTATCGGGCCAAGCTTTATAAAGAGATTAGAGAAGGTCAAAACGAGATTGAATGGCCGGTTTATGAAGTTCAGCCAGCCGACTCTTTACGGCCTGAATTGATTGCCTATAAAGTCTATGGTACCGCAGAAATGAAGTGGTTGGTGATGATAGCCGCATCCCTGGATGATATGCGAGAAAGGATTGAATCCGGCTCGTCATTGAGGCTTCCCCCGGCAGCATGGGTGAGAAAAAGAATCAAATACTATTCGGAATTTTAACGGTGATTTGTGGCTGACAAGTTAAAACAAAAAGACTTTAAAGAGTTTGAGAAGGCTTTCAATCAGGTCAAAAGGGCGAACAGAGAGGAGCGTGTCGATGCCGTTGGTATCCTCACGCCTGGATTATTAGATAAACACCTCCAGTCAGGCCAAGATTTAGTGCTTGCATACGGTCGCAAGGGGAAAACGGTAAAATATAGCCTTGCAGACCTGAAAAGTTTTTCCATTAAGCTTGAAAAATCAAAGAAACGTAATCAGAAAAAAATCAATGGCATCCCGTTATTGCAGTTAGAAAAAGTATCTTGGCGTGAAGACAAGGTCAGGATGCAGACACAGATTAAGAATGCAACACTTTACCGCATATTTAGAGATATTTTGCACTTCCAAGTGACGGCATCTGGGGAAAGTAAAGAAAGATATCATCAAGTAAAAGTTCGTTTAGAGGAGTGGACAGATAATATCACTGATCCTGGTCCGTGGAGAAGCAAGGCCCGGAATGCCGCCGTTGGTAGGCTATCATTTGATTGTTCTTGCGGTCGTCATCAATATTGGTTCCGTTACCTTGCCACCATTGGCAACTTTGCGCTTACACCGAAAGAACATGGGTTTCCGAAAATCAGAAACCCAAAACTCCGCGGGTGTTGTTGCAAGCATGTATTAAAAGTTTTGCAACAGCTTAAATCACCGTCTGTGCATAACCTGCTTGCAAAAGAGATGGAACGGCAAGCTGAGTCATCTGGCTATTTAGATCAAAAGAGTTCTAAATTTTTAAATGCGAAAGAACTCACAAGGGCAAGAAGGGCAAAGGGGAGCGGAAAAGACACGGCAGCGGTAAAGCGAGCTTACGAAGAATTCAAAAAGGCAAAAACATCTTTTTCAAGAAAAATGAAGGAGAAAAGCGTGGAAGAACAACTCAAAACATATAAGGCAAAAAACTCAGCCAGAAAACAAGAAAACAAGAACCTGAAAAAACGGTTGAAGGATCAGAAAGAACAGGCCAACGCTGATAAACTTCTTTTCGGATTAAGAACGGCTTTAGATATGGGCGAAGATATGGGTATGAAAAGAGAGCAGATAATTGAACGATTCGCCATTAAGAATGACATGAAGCCTATTGAAGTTGATGCCATTATAAAGGAGGCAAAGCTATGAGCAACCGAGATTACAGCGAACAATCAACAATTTTGTCCGCAGACTTTTTGACCATGCTGAACTACCACCCGGAATCTTTTGCCTGTCTCTTTTTTAAATCGGAACTTTCCACCGCAGAAGTTGTGGCCCCTGATGGTGTCACTGATGGCGTTGCTGATGTAGTGGGCAGCATTGAAGGCAGCGAACGGAAAATTGAATATTCTGATCCCGTGGCATCCCGGGCAATGATTGTGCCGGATGAGGGCTTGAGCCTTTTTGCTTTTGAATCAGGACATGGAGAGGATTCCAAATCCGGCAATGATCCAGTTGTTATCCTTTTAAAAGAAACCACTGTGCCAAAACAATCTATTATTACATGGACAGAAAAGACCGGCCCTGGTGCCACAGACGAAAAAGACGTATCTTTCTATGTGTTGGAGTCCAAACCTTTCGGTAAAGCACCGGTTGCTGGAATGAAACATTATTGCATACCTCTTCTAAGCGAGGGAGAACAAGGAGAACAGGAAGAACAAGGAGAACAGGAATAATGGCAAATGATATTACAGAATTACAGGCCGTTGATTTTGCTTTGGGGGCTGTTATCTCAAATTCATTTAATGCTTTAGCCGCAAACGGTCCCGAAAATTATAAAGCGTTTCTCGGAAGGCCAATAAAAGAAAAAGTTTTCCGGGCAGAGCATGAAGATGCAGGGGCCTTGGTGCGGAAAATTGCCAATGCCGAAAAAGGGGAGGGGGCAGATGCGGGATCGGCTGGGCAAAGGCCTCCGGTTCTTCCTGTCGTCGCATATTTCAGAAAGCCAGGGCTTTCCAACGGCGATGAACATGCTCGGGCCCTGAACAAGATTGCATGGAGCGAAACCTTGTTGGCTTCTTTGCAAATCTCCATGCTGCCCGTGTCGCTTGAATATTCCATGACATTTGCCGCATGGGATAAGCCCACATTGGATAAAATGCAATTGGCCTGGTATGCCTTTGTAGCTGGTCGCAGAAACAGCCGGTTTATTGTGCCGTCTTTAAACGGTAGCGAAATCCTTGAAATTCCGGCAAAATTACTTGACCCTAAAACAATCATGTTCATGGATTCAAGCCCTGAAAAATCAGATGTCGGTCGCATCTATTCTGTTTCAACTGATTTCACAATCAATACCCAGGTTATCATGGGGGAGGCTATAACTGTGCCGGATGAAATAGAAATTCACGGAATCGCAACCAATTATATAATCAGGACATGGGAGGGTTAAGGGTGGGGCAAGAACACCTTTTAATACAAGAAATTAAGCACCTCCCCACTGGGGAAACTTTTGATCTTGGATTTTTAATTGAATTTACCCTGGTAGAAAGCATGGACCTATCTGGACCTAAATTCATGGCTGAATTTGATGATCCGGAAGCATGGCTCAGAGATGATGTCGGGCTAAAAGAGGGCGATGAGCTGGAAGTGACTATCGCTGATATCTATGCCAGGGATGGCGTGGATGAAAAAATTAAATTTACCATATTGACGGTACCTGTGACCGGCAGCTCTGTGAAAGTAAATGCCATTGCCACTGTGATTTTTGCCCTTAAAACGAGAGCGCCAAAGGCTATTGTATTCACGCAAAAGTCACCAGATTACATCGTAGGAAAATTATTCCCAGGGATAAAAAGGGATGTCGGTAATTTTCCTGTTGTAGAAGATTATCATTTGTTGGCCGGGGAGTATCCGTCATATATGTTGAGACAAATGGCCATAGAGCAGGGCGCCCATCTCTTTTTACGAAGGGACACCGTTTGTTTGTATCGTTTGGCTGATATCATGGCAAAATCTGAGCCTGATTTTACCTATCATTATGACAATAAAACAGAGCAAAACCAAATTTTGCGGCATACGGCCCCGTCTTCACAACATATCCTTGAAGATAAGATAATCCGTAGATATTCAGGCTGGAACATGACAAAGGGATGGGTTTCAACCGGAGAATCAACCCTTTGTCCACTAAAATCATCTTCACAGTCCACATTGACAATGAAGAACATTTGCAAATCCCCGAAACCAGCAATTGACTTTACCAGTATTGGTAATGGATTTTTAAAGGCCGGCGTCTGCCTGGATCTTGTATGGAACACATTAAGAGTTGATGCCCCTATTGATGAAAGCTTGCCTGAGCGAGTTGTTATTTTTAACGTTGCTCATAATTATAGAGCAAATAAATACTTTAGCAGGTTAAAAGGCGTAACCCCCCTGGAGAAAAGAATATCATGACAGATCAAACCGGCATGAAAACTGGTGGCCGTGCGCCAAAAAAATATGAAGGGACGTACCATGCCATTGTCACAAGCACGTCTGATCCTAAGGGGCTTATGCGCGTTCAGGTTCGGGTATATGATTCATTCGATAACGTGCCAGATGCAGATCTTCCGTTCGCAGAATATTTGTTGCCGATTGGTTTTAGGCCGAACGATGGCTGTTTCACTCCCGCAGACGTTGATGATATAGTGATTGTTGACTTTCCATATAACGGGGATAGTCGTAGGCCTCGAATTATTGGAGCCGCCCATTTCTGTCCGGATGGTAATCCCAATATGCCCCATGAGGCATGGAATGGGCCAGATTCGTATCAGCACAAGAGGAGCGATCGTCAGGTGATGCCTGAGCCAGCAGAATATCACAAAAATTGTGTCTACGCACAGCATGGAATTTTAATCGAAATCATAGACGTTGAAAAGGGAGCCGTTCGTATGACTCAAAAAGCCACGGGGTCCGCGGTAGAGATAGATAGAGAAGGTAATGTTACGGCCCATAGCGAGAAAGATCTTTATGGATCTGCAAAGGTAAACTGTATTGTAACGGCGGGGCAGTGGCTAAAAGCCCAGGCACCAAGAATTGATTTAAATCCAAAAGTAGATGTCCATTAAAAGGAGTCTGAAAACATGAATATTTGTCCATTTATGTCGAGCCATATAATAAACTCAGCCATAACATACGTTAATGATGGATCTACACAAACTCCGGCAGGAACAGATATAGCTGACGGCGATATAATAATAGCTGAACTACATGGCACTGCACTTCTTACGGGTGAAGGATTCCTTTACCATCCTTGTTTAGAAGCAAAATGCCAGATGTGGGACTCGGTGAACGACAGGTGTGGCATGCAGGTGTCTGATACTGTCAAACAGTCTAAAGACGACTTGATAACACATTTCAACACAGAAGTTATACATACTATTGACCCGATAGACAATGATACCAAGACGTTAAAAACATATCTCCAAGATATACTTGGAGAAACCGGGGATAAGGCCATTTCATCAGATTCTGTCCTAAAGCTGCTGGCGACCCCATCGGTAAAAGAATATCTTGAAAAAATGATTGGCGTTGAAGGTGAAAGGGATGCGGGCAAATCACTGACCGCATATTTAAAAGATATAGCCGGGGTTAGCAGCGAGAGAGATGATGGCAGTTCAGTAATCGCTTATTTGCAAAATATGGTTGGTGTTAAATCCGAAAGGGACGGTGGAAAATCATTGACTGAATATGTTAAAAATATATTTGGAATCAACAGTGAGAAGGATGCCGGTAATAGCCTTTCGGTATACCTGCAAGAGACACTAGGTAAGGTGTCAGAGAAGGATTCAGAACACAGCTTACTATTATACTTGCAAAATATATTTGGAATCAACAGTGAGAAGGATGCCGGTAATAGCCTTTCGGTATACCTGCAAAATATGGTTGGTACCGACATCGAAAAGGATGCCGCTGAAGGAACCGGGAGTAGCCTGGTGAAATCGTTGAACCATGTGCACGGGGCGCATTGGCACGGGGCCAACCATGGGTGTGGCGACATTCCCGTGGCTTGTGGTTCGTGGAATTTCGGGTCAAGCGCTCCTTATGCGGCAAAGCTCATTAATGAATATATGGCGTATGAAGATCTTGACGGCAACGGGTTGATTTATGGCCGTGATTTCAAGGTAGCAGATAGCGAAGACAAGCCCCCTATGTTATTTTCTGTAGAGGACAATCCGGCATGGACCAATCCCCCTGTCGAGGTGTCTTGGGCCGCTCTTAAAGCATGGGGCAATAACCCAAATGCGGCACCAAACCCTTTGAGCGGTGTTGTCCCTGTTATAGAGGTCGAATAATGCCAAGACAAACAAGGCTGGGGGATCTGACGGTTGGTGTCGGTTCTCATGGATTGCCGTGTTGTCCTCATGGGATAGTGGGCTTTAGAATTACAGGGTCTTCTGATACCTACACGAATGATAAAAAATCTTCTAGAGCTCCAATTGATTTCGCCGTGCATTCTTGCCCACATTGCGGTGTCAATATGACCATCTCAGGCAGCCCCGACGTTTTTATCAATAGCCACCAGGCGCACAGATTAGGAGATATGGTGACAGAATTTTGTGGAGTTGGTGTTACCGTTACCGGCTCTCCTGATACATTTGATAATGATTGACTCACCTACTTCTCAATTCTCTTTGTGAAAATAAAATAAAACATAGAAAAGCCTTCATGCTATTCGGTATGAGGGCTTTTTTATACTCTTCCCAGTTCAAAAAACAATAAAAAACCGAAATTTTATATATAATTCCCTTTATATATCTATATACAATGTATATGAAACACCAATTCTTTACATTATAAAGAAACTCGCATAATTGTGAACTTTAAAGGTTTTGCATGAAAAAGTTTATTAATTAAAATTGCGAGGTAGAGATGGGAAAAACAACGAAGTACGATGAACGAGTAGTTGACATTGCACAGAGAGCAGAAGCGATGAAAAGCGTTCTTTTGGAATCTGTTGTCGATCAAACAACCGGTGAATTTATTGGTAGCAGAGCAGAGCAGCAAGAAAGATTGTCTGCGGCTGCAAAGGGCAGTATCTATGAATCCCTTGGAAAAGGCGGAGCAATGGTTCTTGCCACTCATTCCAAGAGTTTGCAGAGCTATTGTAATCAGGCTGGTATGCCAAATGATGAAACTCTGGCAACGGCTCACAAAGCCCTTGAGAATGCTGTTCTTATAACATCCGGGGAAGCCAACGAGCTCACTGGTATTTTTGAAGCGGCTGGTGATGAGATATCTTCCTCCGATGGCATCCTGATGCGTGACCGCATGGTTGCATTGATCCTGCCGGTTATGCTGCAATCCATCACAACCCAGATGATCACTTCCATTCCTGGGGACTTCAATCAGTCCGAAATGTTCAAAATTTCAAAAGTGGCCGGTTCCACTTTCGGTGATCTGACAAAAGGCGATGTGATCGATTATGATTACAATTCCCGCTATTCCGTGATGGATCAGCGTTGGAGTGCTCCCGATGGCGACGACACGGAAGTTGGTGGTGCTGCATCCACTACAGCAAACTTTTTCCAGTTTGATTCGAACACTGTTTTCGGCAAAGTTTACCCCATTAAACAGAAAAGTATCAAAATTTTGCATGATCATGATATCGTCGCTGCTGATAATGGTTCCGGTAGTATTTTTGGTACTTTCCTGGTCGGTGAAACAATTGTCAATGTTACCGGCACCGTTGATTATACAACCGGCACTGTGAACCCCGTATTCTCTGTGGCTGTTGCGGATGGGATTGAAGTTGATATCGGATATGATGTGGATATTGAAAAAGACCCCACATTGATTCCCCGCGTTGATCATGTTATGGCATCTGAAACACTTTATCCCCATGAATCTGCAATTAGTGCATCCACAACTTTGCAAGCCCTCTGGGGTCTGCGGCGTGAATACAACATGAATGCGGATAACATGGCAATGCAAGCCATGAGGAATCTGCTTTCCGCTGACAAAGATAGAAAAATTCTCCGCGACCTGTACTATTTTGCGAAGAATGCCACCTCTTGGGACATGACCGTTCCGGCTGGTACCTATTTTCACGAGCATTACGAAACCATCAAACAAACCCTGCTGAATATTGATACCATGCTGGTTTCTCAGACAGGATTTAGTGGTCTTGTTGGCCTGGTTGGTGATCCCAAAGCGTGCGCGGTTTTCCGTAGCATGAAGGCTCCCTTCTTTGTGCCAGCACCCGGTTATCGAAAAATGGCACAGCCCCATTACGTGGGCCGTCTTTTCGGCATGTGGGACTTGTTCGAAGATCCCGCAGGTACAGAATATTCGGCCTTGTGTTTCGCCAAGGGTCAGAGCCATGGCGAAGCTGGTTATGTGGCCGGTGACGCGATTCCCGCCCTGTCCTTTAAGCACCCGACCATGACCGATCTGGTTTATCGTTCCACTCTGTGGGAGCTTGGTTATCGTGACCTGAATCCGTTCTATGGAAGGAAATGTTTCACCATTCTCAACATCATTGCGACTTAAGAGGGAGGGGATGAATGGACACGATTAAAATCAAACTTGAAAATCCAACTGGCAATAGGTTCCTTGTCAATTTTCCCGGGCATAGGGTTGAGATCCCACCTTATGCCTACGGGGAAAATTCCGTGGTTATTGATCTCCCGGACCTGCCTATCGTTGGCCGGTGGCTGGATAGCCTTATTTCTAAGCATAGAGCCATCAAAGTAACCCCAGTTGAGTCTGATGAAGGTTGTTTTGACCCGGATGAATCTGACAACGATGAACTTGTTCAGAACCCAGGCCCGGACGAATCCGTCCCGGTTGAACTTGACCCGGATGAATCTGACAACGATGAAACTCTTGACCTTTTTAAGCTTGACGTTATTTCCGCCAAAGAAACTGGTGGCGGATGGTGGACGGTAGAAATGAAGGACATTGAAGATATCAAGGTCCGAGGTTGTGAGGATGAAGATGCGGCCATTATTGAAGCTTTTAATAAATATATGAAGGGGTAATTCATGAAAAATACAATTACCAACGCTGCCGAAATAACAATTCTCAATGTGATTGACAATACGTTCAAGACCGGCGGGGGGCCTGTCTCTGTCGGTGGAACGGTTGTTATTGCATCCAAAGGGCCGGTCGGGGTAGTTACCCAGGTCAGGGATGAGAATTGGCAAGATATTTTCGGCAAACCGTTGACCAAAAAAACCACTGGAATGGAAGGATTGCGCCACTTGGCCGATGCCACACCTTATTGCAACTACGTGAATGTTGTCCGGGTTGTTGACGCAACAGCAAAGTTCCCATCACTGGCTTTTGCTTTTGGGAAAGACACGGGCGATTGGGAGGCCGGTGATTATGTAGTGGGCGATCTTATCAACCATACTGACACCACGACTGTCCTTCGGTGTATCGCTGATTGTACTACGGTAGCAGAACCAGCGGCGGCGGGTACTGATGTTGAATGGGAAATCTTCACGATTTATGAAACAGCCGATGCCGAAGCCTATGGTACCACCTTAACCTTGGCCGCTTCTGATTTGATGCTTATCGCTCCTGTTGACGGTGATCCGTCTGTAAATCGGGCGATTGAATTTGAGAACATAGACACGGTCAAAGAGCGGTTTGATATTGTCATCACTGACAAGGATAGTCTGGGCGATACATACACCCTTGAGTCCTTTACCGTGGGTGTGAATCCAGATGATGTCGATGATATGGGCCGTCCTGCTTATATCGAAACTGTGTTTGAGCAGCAATCAGATCTTTTTTCCTGTGACTGGAATGAGGATCTTGCCTGGGCAGATGCCCTGGAAACCCTTCAAGCCATTGAAGACACCGTAGCCTCTCCCAAATCTTTTGCCTTTGTGGGTGGTACTAACGGTGGCGAGCCGACAACCGAAAACTGGACCGATGCCTGGGATCTTCTCAAGAATGAAAGCATCACGGTAAATCTCTTGTTTGCTGCCGGTTCATACGACACCGATGTTGTTGCAAATATTGCGGCCATTGCCGATCTCCGTCATTGCGCAGCCTTTGCTGATATTCCTCCGTACTTGCCCCATGATGAGGCCATCACCTGGCTTACCGATGCGGGTATCACCTCTCGCCATATGAGAGCGTACCATTCTCCATTTAGCGCTTCCGATCCTTGGCGGGGCGGAAAAACTGTTTGGGGTGTATCTGGTGCTGCTGTTGCTTCCAAAGCCATTTGTAATGCCATCTTTACGGGTAGTGTGCCGGGTGTGCATTATGCTCCTGCCGGCGCCAAAAGAGGCATGCTAAAACGCACTGGTGTAAAATCATTGTTTCCGGATGACATTATTAATCGTGATGACCTCTATACTGCCAGGATCAATCCCGTTATTGCATTTGATACAGGGGGTGCGGTCATTGATGATGATCTAACGCTTCATTATATGCAAAACTACAGCCGGTTTGGTTGGGTCAATGATATCCTGGACTACATTGACCATAGGTTTCTTGAAGCGGCGGGGTATGCCAAGTTTGAGCCGGATGGGTTAACGTATAAGATTTTGAATACTCTGACCAAAGAGATCCTGGAACAACTTGTTACCTCCGGCGCACTTGTCCCCCCCAGGAATCCCGCAGAAGATGGGTCAGAGCCGTTTATCCTCACGATTAAACAACTTGAGATTGATTTGTGGCATGTGGAATGGGCTATTTGCCCCACTGGCAGCGCTCGCCGAATTGCTGGACAACCGGTCCTTATTAAATAATCAAAAGAGGTGATTTTATGAAATTTAATTATTCAAACTATAAGGAGGATCGAGATATTGTCCCGGCCCCCTTAATGGCGAGAGAAAACCCCAATAAGGATGACCCCGATGGTCTTATCCTTGAAAATGTCGACTCTGCCGGTGAGCTGGCAAGCGCCCAGATGCGATCCATGGCCATGAACGTTGTCCTGGCATGGGTTAATGGTGAAGACTTTTCTTACCTGGCCTTTGACGAATTCATGGTCGGGATGGCGGATCTTGACGGTGACGATGAATTAACCGATGAAGAAATAGCCGTTTATGAAGATCTATGGCAGATGGCCGCAGATGCCATGCTTTCTCTTGGTGCCGATGCTGACAATGTTGAGGAATTCCTTGACGGCGAAGATGATACTGCCGGTGAAAAACTTGGTGGTTTCCTGTCCGGTATCATGGACAAGATGCCGTCATCTGATAGCGAGATAACAACCTCATTCGCAACCGGAGTCGATGGCGCTGTCTTTGAGTGTGCTGGTGGTCTTGAAGGTATCGAAGATACCATTCTTGAAGCCGCATATAAAAAGACCAAGGTGGTCCGTGGCGGGAAAGTGGTGATTAAAAAGAAACGCATTTCCGGAAAAGTTCGTTTGTCATCAGCTCAAAGGGCGGGCCTCAAAAAAGCCAGACGCAAATCGAACACCTCTGCTGCTAAACTGCACAGGGCCAAATCTGCTCGTGTAAGAAAAAAACGAGGCATGTAACGCATGTCCTACTTGTGGGATCAGGGGAAGGCCGTGGGGAATAATGACCCCGCTGCTTCCCCTTACTTAAAAACCTGGATTTCCCAGGGAAACGTTCTTGTTTGTGGCGTTACCGGGGAAGGCACATCAAAAGAGATCCAGGCCAATTGGGACTCTCCTTTTGAGGGGGAATCCGCCGGGTCAAAAATTGGAGAGGTGACCGGTGGTGGAGAGGTGACCGGTGGCGTGGCTCAAGTTGTGACAGGCAGGACAAGTATCACCACGTTTCAATCCCGGCAGGTCTGGGGCGGAAATAGGCCAACTCAATTTAACGTTGTTCTACAACTTTATGCTTTAAGTGATCCGCAAACCGAGGTTATGGATGCCCTTGCTGCGCTTGAAAGAATGGCATCTCCTCAGGTCAACAGCACCGTGCCGGTAAGCCTTACAGGGAATTCAGCAGGGAATCACTTCGGAAGAATCCCCGGAACAGTAATGATAAATATTGGCCGGAATGCCATTTACCCAGATTGTGTAATTGAAAGCGTATCTGTCCCTTTGGACAAAGAAGTGAACAAAGATGGATTGTTTATCCGCGCAGAAGTGAATCTCAGCATCCAAACTATGCAAATGCTTAACAGGTCCGATATCAGATAACGGTACGGACAAAAGGAGCCTATAATGGCCAATATTTCAGGTGTGCAGGGGAATGTAGCCCTGGTAAAAAAATCGTACAAAAAACTTTTGGCACTCGGAGAGGGCGTTTCTGGTGATGAATTCAAAATGACCATTGAAGGATACCCGGATATTACCTATTTAATCCAAACATCTCAACTTCCTGCTCTTATGCGAGAAAATATTGAGTCGTTTGGGCCTCATGGCGTTCAATTCAACCAGCAGGGCCGGTTTAAAAATGCCCAGGAAGTTCCCATTTCATTCAAAGAAGTCATCACGGGGGTTGCATATCAAGCGATCCGTGAATGGGTCAAAGACAAAAAATATCTTAAGGTCGTCGTGGGACTGCTTGGTGAAAGTTTTACCTCTTCCAACGAAAACAACACTGTTGTGATGGAAGATTGTTGGCTTGAATTGGAAGGAGCTGACCTTTCCGTTGAAGATGGTGCAACATTAATTAAGCCTTCCGGGACACTCCATGCGAATTGGGTTGGTTGGCTTGATGATGAAGCAGAATTACTTTCAATGGAGTAATCACTCTTGACTCCTACACAGCTTCTTGATGAAGCAAAAACAAGATTTACGGTGCTTTATCACAACGATACAACATCCTTAAATATACTTTTGAAACAGGCTCTTGGCAAGTATCAAGAGAAGGCAGGATCTGTCGGGACGGTTCAAATAAACCCGGAAGATGAGGGTGCGATTAGTCTCCCATCTGACTATCTTGAAATCATGACGGCCATGGACGCGAATACAAGGTATATTGAAAGCTCTATCCAAAACGATAAAATAGACATTGTAGTCATTGATGATGAAACTGAATTTCCTGTCACGGTGCATTATTTTCAAAATCTCAGAGAATGGGTTCTTACTGAGAGTCTGCCCCCTGGAATGACCAGCATTCTACTTGATTATCTTGTGGCTCTGATTGATGTCCCAAACACAGAGAGGGAGAGAGCTGTGGCCGCAGCTACCAACATAGCTATTGAATTGCCGTCAAAGCAGGAACTTAGAGAAAGAGTTCTACAGCTTGAGGAGGCCATGGAAGAATCCAGATCAATTGGTATCCCTGTAGCAGTGTGGTAAAAATAACAGGTCTAAAAATAATAAAACATAAATAAAGAGGAGTAATCACGATGGAAAGTTATCAGCAAGAGTACAGAGAAATGGAACCAGATGATGCTAAATTGTGGGGTGACGATGGGTCCGGCGTTGAGGGCTTTGTCTCCGGGAACAGACTGACACTCAATGAAAATTTCGAGCTCGTGGCTACGACCACCGCTGCAAATGCTTTCACTGTGGGTGAGGTGGGTTATCTGGTCGCAGCTGGAACCATTACCATGGCTGATGCAGATGCTGTAGCGTCGGTAAACCCTTTGGTTGTAATGGCCCTTGGCACAATTGCAGCCGGTGAAGAGGGTACGTTTCAAATGCCCGTTGGTAAAAAGGTCACGGTAACCGGCCATGGATTCACGGTGGGCGCAGCTCTTTATATCAGCGGCACTGCGGGCGAGCTTACGTCAACAGCCCCTGGTGCTGGTGGCTTTGTTCGTATTGTGGCATATGCCCTTGATGCCAACACGCTGTATTTTACCGGTGGTGGTGGAATCGCAGCCGGTTCGTAATTAGACAAATTAATTAAAATAATGCCCCCTCCCATTACTTTGTGTGGTGGGGGCATTTTTAACAGCCAGGTGATTGATGTCAGAAGATTTTAACATGCTACGATTGAAAGTCCACACTCTTGTCGGAACTGATTTTAAGCAAGCCTGGGCGTTTAAGCTGGACATAGACGGGCAACCAGCTGACATGGACATTTATGTCAAAGACATCACCTTTGGGCCAACTGAAATCGCGAACGATCCGGTAAAAGTCGGTGGCAAAACTCTTACGTTCCCAACCGGTGCAGAACCGGTATCTTTGTCTATGACGGTAAGGGATCATCGGGATGAGAGGGTAGCAAAATTTTTCGATGATTGGGCCACAGAAGTTGTGAATGCTGACGGCACGGTGAACCTGCCAGGTATAGACGGCAGTGGTTATGTAAGAAAGGCCAAAAGATACGCTCTAAATGAGGATGGAACAGAAGACCTGAGAAACACATGGGGAATATTCCCTGTTCAACGTGGAGATGTAACGGAGTCCCGGGAAGATGGAATGTTTCTTGAATTCCCGATGACATTTATTCAATTTCGTTCATAGAAAGGCACGGATGATATGAAAACAATACCTGAAATAACCCTCCCGAGTAATCCGAGTGTAACAATCCGGTTAAGGGAGACAACGGTTGCAGATGCAATTGATTTTGCTGGTGTGCAAGAAGGCATGGAAGAGGCTGTTACAAGTCTTTTTCTTGAGCGCTTGCAAGATAAAGCAACATTTACTGACCCCAAAAAATGGACCGGTGAAGATCGGCGTTTAGCGCTGTTCTGGTACTGGATGCACACCACAGATGAGTTTGACCCGGCATTATCCTTTGAGTGCTCGGTTTGCGGAGAAAACCATACAGTTGCTGTGGATTTAAGGCAAATAGCGAACAACTACAAGGTGATCCAGGGGAAAGCCGAACGTGACGTTGAGTTTGAAGACGGAACCGTAATTGTTCGTCCATTATCCGGGGAAAGCCTGGAAACAATTGAAATGGTACGCCTTGAATTGATGGATGCCATAAAATCTGACGGCACCGGCACCGGGAAGGCAAAAACCCTTAAGGCCAGGATCAGTTTGTTAAAATTTATGCACAGTCTCGAATTTTCGGAAGAAAAAGGGGAGGATGACCCGATCGCTTTCCGGGAAAAGAAGATACTTGCAATGGGACAAGGGGCCTTTATCGAATTGGCAGATAAGGTTGAGTCAGCCATTTCCGAAATGGAGCATGGGTTACCCAGTCTTTATGAAAAGGGTAGAATATACCTGCTGACCCCATCAATCCCATGCACCAAAACAAAGCACGAAAAGGAGGTAGGGACGCAATTGCGTTTACCGTTTCGGAATAGCGACTACATTCCAAGAATATAATGAGAGGCAATGGTCAATGATTATTGAAAATCTTTGCCTTTACGGAGGGCAGGACATGGGATCTTTATTAAACGTCCCGAAATCAATGGCTATCACTCTTAATAGCGCCTTGGTCAAAAAACAAAAATTGAAAAGAAAAAAATAATGCCTATTGCTGATGCTCAAATAGTTAAAAAGGAACCATCTGTAATCCCATTTGAGGATGCAGCCGATGACCATATTTTAAGTATGGTTAATATTCTTTCTGATCAATGGGACAGCATCGATGGGCTTAAAGATTCCATCAATAAAAGCGTAGTTCCCCTTTTAGCCTCAATAGAAAGGAATACGAGACTCCTTGACCCTGTTAAATCTATCAGAAAAAAAATCAGGGCCTCTAAGATTGCTGGGGCAAGCGCCGCTGATGGCTACAAAGCTCCTGTACCACGTACCACGAATACCCTAAAATCTGCTCCATGGGGGCGGCCTGGTGTTGACTCATCCGTGCAAGTTACGCCAGATAAAGCTGTCCCCATCTCCCCCGCACAAAAAGCTGAAACACTCAAAAGAGAACAGACTGATATTGTCGGCGGAAAAGATACTGACAATTTTAGTGAGAGTTTGGTAAGCAAAAGGGTGGAGGACTTCAAAAAACAGGAATCTTTAAAAACAAAAGAGGCCAACAGAGAAAAACAATCCACGACTGAAAAGAAAACAGATATAAAAGAAGTCGGGTCCAAAGATGCTGCAAACGAGGTAAAGCTCAAAAAAGAAAGAAAGCAGGAGCAAACCGGGTTCGCAGATAAGTTTAAGGACGTTGTATCGGGTTGGGATGGCAACGTTCTTTCGCAGGGTGGCGGCAAAAGTGATGATCTGAAAGATGTAGTTGGCTCGGCAAGTGGCGGTGTCTTCTGGGCATCAATAAAGGAATTAAGTGATGCTGCTGGGAGCCTGAACGAATCCAATGCCGATGACAAGAGTGTGACTGGGATGATCAAAAAGGCACTCATGGACAAGACCGGTATCACTACGGTCAAGGAAAAAGCATCTTCTGTAAAAGAAAAAACCATTGAAAAGATAAAGGGGTTTGCTTCCAAGGGAGAAAAGGCCGAACCATTACCTGAAGGGTATAAAAAAGATAAAAATGGAAGGCTCAGAAACGAAAAGGGCCATTATGTTGCCGACTCTGAAAAGGCTTTTTCCAATTCAAGTGAAATTTCTGTTGAAAAATCTAAAGATGCCTTCTCTCCTGGAATAGACCGGGACGCCCGGTCCATATCGGATAAGGGTTTTGCCGAATCCAAAGAGACCGTAGCGATCCCCGGAAGAATTATTGAGAAGCCTGATGAAGCACATATTAAACAGAGAAGAAAAGAACCTGTTACCGGCCCTGGAAAAACGTTGCTCAATCAGGCGGAAAACACTGATGGTGATCAGGTTGATGCCATCGACGGTGTTTCGGATACCTTAAAAAAGAATGAACAGAAAACAAAGAAAAGACATGAAGATTTATTAAATACAGTTGCGGCTGCCGGCGGCGGTGGTGGTGGTGGTGGTGGTGACTTTTTTGGAGACAGAGGCCAGGGCCTTTTTGGCGAAGGTGGCAACAAGAGGAAAAAGGGCAGTAGCAGGAGAAGAGAGAAAGGAGGTCTCATTGCTAAGCCTTTGTCCAAGGGAGGCGGTAAACTTGGTAAACTTGGTAAACTTGGTAAACTTGGCAAACTTGGCAAGCTTGGTGGCATAGCAACAGCTGTCCTTGGCGGTGGCATGGGCATGGATGGAATGCTCCCTTCTATGCTCGGTGGGCTCGGAGGGCTTTTTGGAAACGACACCGAAGATGCATCACCTTCCCAAAATATCAAAAGGAATGTCACAGAAGCGGCCACAAATAAGGCGACTGACTCGGTATCTAATAGAATCGAGAAAAAAGCGGCCAGCCGGGTAGAGAAAAAAGCGGCCAGCAAGGTTGCCAAGACCGCTGTGCAGAAAACTGCCACCAAATCAACCTCTAAAGTAGCGGGCCTGGCCTCTAAAATGGGTGGAAAGGGTATGTTAAAGGCGCTTTCCGGTGCCAGTAAAATGCTAAAAGTGCTCGGGCCGGTGGCAGCGATTGCGACAGCTGGGGTTGATGCATACCAGGGCTATAACGACAAAGAAATGCAGTCTAAGGCGTTTGGTCTTAAAGAAGGTGAAGAGGCAACTGGTGGGCAAAAAACAGCCAGCGCAGTGGCCAATGTATTAGATATGGGTGGGTTGGTTTCAGGTGGCCTTGGTATGCTCGGTGCTGATATTGAAACGGCTGATATCGCAAAGGGTATTTATGAGTTTTTCGGTGGCAAAAATGACAAAGAAGAAATTGCCAACGAAGCCACAGCCACAATTCAAAAAAAAGACAAGCCTAACCCGGAATCAATTCAAAAGCTTCGTGAGACAGCCGATGCCGGGAGGGCAATAGAACCGAACTCCACACAACCATCCATTGATAAACTGGCAAAGCAAGTCGAAAAACTGGCATTAAGCTTGGACCCTAAAAAATCAATAATGGGGTCTGTGAAAAAAGGCATGAAGGAAATTCCACAAATTATGACAGAATTTGATGATTCAACATTAACCCTTATGGCGCATGATAGAATATGACTGATATCATAAGAGAAGCTGACCGGCTGATTAAATCCAGCATAGATGAAGAAGTAACCAAATTTGGTGATGGGGAGGCATTGGCCGAAAGAATAAGGGAATGGCTCACGACTCCTGTTGGGACGGTTGCCGACAAACCCGGGTGGGGTCATGCTCTCAGCTCCTTTAAATTCGATCCTACAAACTTAAGTCTTGATGTTGCAATTGAGATTGCAATTGCTAAAAAAATTCAAATCGATATTCGGGATCTTGTTTTTGTCGGTGTCCGAGCCGATTTTATGGAAATTGACTTATGCAAGATCGTTATCCGACACCAGTTTGGGGATTCAGTATCATTGTTGAAACTATAATTTACTAAAAAAGCAAATGATTTAATATTAAATATACTTTTCAAAGAGAAAAACACCTTTTATTCTCTTTGAAAGTATACTATGCTGTAAAAGTTCAATATTATTGATATAGCCATGAGGTTACTTGTAATGTATAGTGTTGAAAAGTCTGTAGAAAAATTTAAAGAAATACTGCAAGGCAAACCGTCATGGCAAAACCTGCAAGATTCACAGTTTGTTGAACATTTAGCTATTCTGGCCGGATGGTCATTGCGGGATGCTCAATTCAAAGCAGAGCGGACTAAACAAGAATTTTTTATTGCATCGGCTTTGAACAAATCAAGTATTGCCGCACACGCAGAAGATAGGGATTATTTGCCACGTAAGTCTATTGCTGCTACTGGAGCTGTAGAAATACGGAATAAAGGGGTAAATTCTGTTACGTTGCCAGCATATGTAGAGCTCTACTCTGATGGTGATATTGTTTGCCGAACGCTTGAGTCTTCCGTTATTTCCCCTGACGGATCTTCTATCATTTCGGTTGAGCAAAAGATAAAAACTCAAATTACACATACGGTATCAGAAGAAAAAGATTTTTATGAAATTCTTTTGTCTCGGGACATCACCACCATGGTTGCTGGTTTCGATGTATTCGTCGATGAGGGCTATGGCTTCGAGCAGTATCAATGTGCAAGGTTATTCCAAAATGCCGGAAGCGACTCAAGGGTATATGATGAATTTTACACCCATACTGAGCAGATCGGTATAAGATTCGGCAATGGGATGTTTGGTCGTATCCCTACTATAGACACTAATATCCGGCTTGATGTATTCAAAACAAAAGGTGATATTTTTCTTTCGAACGGGCAGGAGCTTTTTCCTACACATGATATCTTTGATTCAAATAGAGAGATCGCGCAGATTGAAATCCATGTAAGTACAGCCGTTTCAGGTGGATCTCCCCCAGAAGGAACAGAAGAAATAAGAAAGAATCTTCATTACTGGCCTACATACAACGAAAAGTTAGTATGGAGTGATGATTATATATATTTTTTAAAACGCCGATTCCCCCAAATCATCTTTGCCAAGGCGTGGGGAGAAGAGGAGGCCGAGGCAATGGCCGGATCGCCACGATTTGATTTCATTAATAGAATATTCATTTGTGCGTATGCCGAAGGTTATGGCGACCTGGAAAGTGATTGTATCGAGGCTTTGAGCGATGTGCCATTGTTGAATCGTAAGTTCACATGGCAAGATCCCGTTCATGTCGAATTCACTATTGTCGTTACAGGTAAAGTGCTTAAAAGTGTGGTGCTATCGGATGTTGAGACGGCAATCAAAGATATTTTGACCTTATATTACGGACAGAACTCAACATCCAGAAAATCAGAAGTTTTTTTGTCGGAAATATATGACTCTATCCAGAAGACAGGTTATTTTGTCGCCTCTTCTGGGGCAAAGTTTACGGCAACAATTGCAGGACAATACGAACCGTCTTTTCTTTATGAAATGGTTTCAATAGATATTGATAGTTCAACCTTTAATCTCACATATACCGAATAGATGATTGATTGGTTAAAAAAAAGGCTATCAGGCTCACAAAAAGAGAGTGATAGGTATGTAGAACTTGCCGAAGCTATCCAAGAACTTTGGGAAGATCATTTTGACTCTGAACTAGAAAAAATTATTAACCTTCGGTCTATATATGCTGCAGACATCGAAGGTCAAAAAGAGATTGTTTCTGAATTGGGAGGGTATTACGAGTATGATCTCCCCGATAAAAATATCCCCATATCCATAAATCTTAGAAAGCTTGAGCTTCTCCAAAAAGACACAAGAATCCCTTTGGTGGAATCATTGAAGCGAGTTGGGGTGGATTCTGAGTGGATGCCGCTGTACGCTCGAAGAGGTGAAATTTACGGTACCGCTTTTTATATGGCTCACGAAGTAGACCCTTCCTGGATTTCTAACACCGTTTTGCGCCTGGACGGTTCTTGGCAGGTTAAAGAGTCAGATCCGGAAGAACTCCTTGACGGTATTTATTTGACATCCAGAGGAAAGCTACGGGTCAATTTGGCATCATTTTCGGATGCCTCTCTGGATAACATAATAAAATGCAGGGCTCAAGAAATGAAGCCTCTTCATATCGTTTTAGAGAGTTCCTGGTTACAGCTGTGGATTGATCTTAATTCTTATACCTTTATAAGGTTTTCTTTGTCTATGATCAAATCTATTGAGCAGGTATACCCGTGGTGTAACTCTCGCATAGATGGCTCCTGGCAGATAGGGTTTGATGATCAGTTTTTTGCATTGGATGGGACGCATACGATTGATGGTTCTTGGACGCTTGGGGCAATATCCCCCGGATATGCGGCCAATACTATAAAGCAGTGTAATATTATTACAAGCGTAGCACTTTTAAAAACCATTGATCGTCCAACTAATTATATCAATGCCCGGATAGGCGAAAGCATGCTCCGGCTGGATGGTGGGTGGAACGTGGGGAGCAATCATATTTTTCCCTTAGCCAAGACAGAGGTAAAAAAAGAAATAGATATTCCCGTACAACCCGATTTGTCTGTATTTCACAGTGTTAAGTCTGAAATTAGATATCCGACCAACCCCGCTATGATAGGTACCCGGCACAAGCTTTTCCCTGGAAAACGCCTTGACGCATCATGGCGGGTGGGATCTATGGTTTTTCCACGGCGATTAGACGGAGCATGGGCGATTAAGAGGGAACCCGGTATCCGTTGTGAAATGGAATTAATAACTAGAAGAACAGCATAGGAGACAAGAAAATGGCAGGAGCTACCACTACATTAAATTA
>Ga0222694_1000095_pt1 | contig 23704 bp, 30 predicted proteins | sample AntAcemetage1333_FD_181145 | JGI IMG/M metagenome (GOLD analysis project Ga0222694, IMG submission 181145) | Saline water microbial communities from Ace Lake, Antarctica - #1333 | ecosystem: Environmental > Aquatic > Non-marine Saline and Alkaline > Saline | place: Antarctica: Ace Lake...
GATAATGCTGATTGGAGAATTGGAGCTACTGGAACTCTAGACGGCACATTAACTCATAAATTAGTTCTCGAAGGTATTTTTGGTAAGGTCTTAAAAGTGACCACAACTAAAGAACTCCAAGATGCAGGTATTCTTTCAAATCTAGAAATAAAGATTTTAGCCCTAAAATATCCTGAAGCAGAATCTAAAGCTCTTGGTAAAATTACTTATCAGGAAGAAATCGACTATATTGTAAGACACAAAAAGAGAAACGAGTTCATCGCTAAACTCGCCGTTACACAAAAGGGTAATACCCTCGTATTATTTAATTTTGTTACTAAACACGGTAAGCCATTATACGATTCTATTAAAGAAAGAGCTGGACCGGACAGAAAAGTATTTTTCGTTCATGGTGATACTGAAACTGCTGATCGCGAGGCAATACGCGCGATAGTAGAAAAACAAACTGATGCAATTATTGTTGCCTCATTTGGTACGTTCAGTACAGGTATAAATATTAAGAACCTGCATAATATTATTTTTTCATCCCCATCAAAATCACAAATAAGAGTTCTTCAATCAATAGGACGAGTTCTCCGAATGAGTGATAATGGATCTATTGCTAAGCTCTATGATATAGTTGATGACTTATCATACAAGGCAAAGAAGAATTATGCACTAATGCACGGCTATCAGCGTGTGAAAATTTATAAACAAGAGAAATTTAAATTTAAGGTTTACAAACTAAAGTTAGGGGTATAAAATGATAATTAAACAATATAAATTAGCAAATGGTGAAACTGTGATTTCTGAGATAGTAGGATTTGATGAAAAGTTAGCAGTTGTAGTGACAAGAAATCCAATGAAGATAAACGAGATGTTTGATCAAAATAATAATCTCTTTTATGGATTTAGAGAATTTATTTTATATCAAGGTCAACCCCCTGTAATAGTTGGTATTAATTATCACAATGTTATTTCTGAATCTTTCCCACATAAAAATCTAGTTAAACAATATAATGAATCTCTTATTGGATTAAATAGATCTTATACAGAAGATATTGATATATCTTTTGACTCATCTTTTGAACCAACTCATATAGCTCCAACTCATATAAATTAGTATATAACCCTGCCTCTGAAAGACAAGCTTTATTGTAACGTGGTCAGAGCGATTTGTAAACCCCCTAAATGCAACTGAAACATTTCGTTATTTACTGAATAAAGGGTTTACAACCCTTATATAATTCGGTACAATGAATATATTAAAAAGGAATTTATAAAATATATGGCTAAAAAGAAAAGTATTCATTATGTCAATAATGCTGAATTTTCAAATGCTGTAGTAGAATATGTTAAGACCGTTAAGAAAGCAAAGGAAGAGGATTTACCACTTCCACAAGTGACTGAATATATCGCTGTATGTTTTCTTAAAATCTGTGAAGGATTAAGTCACAGAGGTAATTTTATCGGATACACCTTTAGAGAAGAAATGGTAATGGATGCAGTTGAAAACTGTCTCAAAGCCATAGAAAATTATAACATTGAAGCTGCTACACGCACAGGAAAACCAAATGCATTTTCGTATTTCACGCAAATCAGTTGGTACGCATTTCTCAGACGTATTGAGAAAGAAAAAAAACAAACAGATATCAAGCATAAATTTATTGCCGAATCGGGTATAGAATCCCTCACGGTGACAAATCCAGACGACGTAGCGCAAAATGCAGTCGTCTCTAATTTTGTAGATACATTAAAAAGTCGCATCGATAAAATTAAAGGTTTTGACGATGATTTGAAAAAATATAAGAAAGAAAAGAAACCTAAGAAACCAAGGAAGAAGCGAGTTCGCAAACCTGTGGTTAAAAGGGATTCAGATCTAGAGGAATTTTTAGAATGAAAAAATTATCAGAATTACATGACGAGTGGCGCCAATATTTATCTAATTCAGATATCAAAGTAATGATGGATAACGATGGTTGGTGGTTTACCTGGAAAGAAGGTAAAGAACCTGAAGGCTGGGACGAAGATAGTGACGAGGCTTGGTTCTCCGGCGGTGAAGGTCCATATGGATCCGATCTTCTAGAATTTATGCTAAATGAAGCAGGAATTCTGATGGAAGGCGTATAAAATAATATGAAGATTGCGATTATTAATGACACTCATTGTGGCATTCGAAACAGTGCTGGAATTTTCTTAGATAATGCAGATGAATTCTATGATAAGGTGTTTTTCCCATATTTGATTAAACATAAGATCAAACAGATTATTCATCTGGGTGATTATTATGATCAGAGAAAATTCATAAATTTTAAAGCGCTCAATCAAAATCGTAAATCGTTTTTGAATAAACTCCGCGAGCATAATATAGACATGATTATCATACCAGGTAATCATGATGTGTTTTATAAGAATACAAACGATCTTAATTCATTAAAAGAGCTTCTTGGTCATTTTATGAATGAGATTAAAATTGTGATGGAACCAACGGTTGTAACATTCGACGGTTTGGATATTGCATTACTCCCGTGGATTAATTCTGAAAATTATGATAAATCTATGGAATTTGTTAAAAATTGTAAAGCAGATATACTAGGTGGACATTTAGAATTAAATGGATTTGAAGTTCTAAAGGGAATAACACATAAGCATGGTATGGATTCAAAACCGTTTTCTAGATTTGAAATGGTTTTGTCCGGCCATTTCCATACAAAATCCCAAAAAGATAATATTCATTATTTGGGATCGCAAATGGAGTTCACCTGGAGCGACGCGCACGACCCTAAGTATTTTCATGTATTGGACACCAAGACTAGAAAATTAAAACCTATTCGTAATCCACACACTCTTCATGAAAAAATCTATTATGACGATAAAGAAGATGTTGATTATAGTAAATATCCAATAGGTAAATTAAAGAATAAATTTGTAAAAGTTATTGTTGTCAATAAGACTGATATCTTTAAGTTTGATAAATTCATTGATAGAATTCAGAATCAAAAAATACACGAATTAAAAATAGCAGAAAACTTCAGTGAATTTATTGGTGAGAATGTGGATGATGAAAAAGTTTCTGTGGAGGATACATTCACATTATTGAATAGTTATATTGAAGCCACCGAAACGGTATTAGATAAAGATAAAATTAAATCTAAAATGAAAAATCTTCTTAGTGAAGCCCAAACGTTAGAAATTGCATGATAGTATTTAAACAAATTCGTTGGAAGAATTTTCTTTCGACCGGTGATAATTGGACTACTATAGATCTAAATAAATCCCAATCAACCCTGATAGTTGGTAGTAATGGATCTGGTAAATCAACACTGCTGGATGCATTATCATTTGCCCTTTTTGGTAAGCCACATAGAAATATCAATAAACCCCAACTGGTTAATACAGTTAACAAAAAAGGTTGTTTAGTTGAGGTTATCTTTCAAATAGGTCCTAACGGTTTTAAAGTTGTTCGCGGGATTAAGCCTGAAGTATTTGAAATATGGAAAAATAATGAGCTTATTGATCAGGCGGCCAACGCGCGAGACTACCAAAAAGTATTAGAACAAAATATCATTAAATTAAATCATAAATCGTTTCACCAAATTGTGGTGTTGGGTTCATCCTCCTTTGTACCGTTTATGCAATTACCTGCACAACATCGAAGAGAGGTTATTGAAGATCTACTTGATATCAATATATTCTCAAAAATGAATATGATATTGAAAGGTAGAAATTCAGTTCTAAAGGATTCGATTAAGACAAACACCTATTCTACAGATATTGTCAATACTAAAATCGTCTCACAGAAAAAATATATTTACAGCATATCAGAATTAAATGATAATCATGTTAACGAGAAGAGTAAAGCGTTATCAGACGCGGAAGATCTCTATAATAAAGTTGATAACAAAAATAGTATTTTAGCAGTAGAGGTTGAAAAACTTGGAAAGGGCTTAACGTTAAATCTGAAAAAGGCCCACGATAAAAAACAAACATTATTACAGTATAAAGCTAGATTTAATCAAAAAATTAAAGATCTGGTTAAGCACGCGAAATTCTACGACGAAAATGAAAACTGCCCTACCTGTGAACAGGAGATTGGTGAAGACATTAGATTGGAGAAAAGAAAAGCTGCTAAAACTAAAGCCATTGAGCTTAAAAATGCAACGGGTATGATGGACTCCGATTATTCTGATAATGAAGGCGTCATAACGGATCTTAATAATATTTTTGCTGAGGTAGCTAAAGTAAATAACAAAATATCTTCTAATTTTAATGAAATGAGAAATATAACGGATTCAATTAAAAAACTTACTGATGAGATTAAGGCTATTAATGAAAGAGACAATGTTGACGATGCTGAAAAAGAATTATCTGAATTAAATGGTGAATTAAAAGCACTCGAAAAAGGCCGCGATAAATTGAGTGAGGATTACAATTACAATGTTGTAATGGCAGAAATGCTAAAAGATACAGGTATTAAAACCAAAGTGATTAAGGAATATATCCCAGTTATTAATCAACTTGTTAATCAATATCTTCAGGTGTTAGACTTCTTTGTACATTTTAATTTGGATGAGGGATTTTCAGAAACCATAAAATCTAGATATAGAGATGCATTCTCATATGACAGTTTTTCAGAGGGTGAAAAGCAACGAATAGATTTAGCCCTATTGTTCACGTGGAGAATGATTGCTAAGATGAAAAATTCTGTCGCGACCAATCTATTGATACTTGACGAAACGTTCGATTCATCACTTGATCACGACGGCGTTGATAATCTTATGAAAATTCTTTATACATTAGATGATGATACCAACGTTTTTGTTATCTCTCATAAAGGAGAAATCCTGGATGGTAAATTTAAAGAAAAACTTGAATTTTATAGAGAAAAAAGTTTTAGTAAAGTCCGATAGGGGATTTACATTTGATCGACAATATCTTATAATAAGGCATTCAATAAGGAATATTATAGTATGAAATTATCCGAAAGTACTTTACAAGTATTAAAGAACTTTGCTAACATTAACCCAAATATAGTTATTCATGGTGGTAATGAAATTAAAACGATTTCAGAAGCCAAGGATACTCTTGCATCGGCAGAACTCGAAGACACATTTGAAGCCCCATATGGTCCTTTTGGAATTTATGATTTACATAAGTTTCTAAGTATTGTGGGTCTTTCGTCTTCACCGGAATTGAAATTCTCTGAAAAATTTGTGACAATAGCAGATGATTCTGGTAGATCAAGAATTAAATACCACTTTTCAGATCCTGAAATGCTTACGTCTTCAACAGCAAATGTGAAGATGGATTCTCCTGAAGTTAGTTTTTCATTAGATCAAAACACACTGAACAATCTTAAGAAGGCTGCTTCAGCTCTTGGTTATGAAGAATTGGTAATTACACCGGGTAAAAATGTTGTAACTCTTTCAATACGAGATACAGAAAATCCTACATCAGACAGTTATTCAATCGATGTAGCAGGCGAATTTCCTGACGGGATTGATTTTACTCTCGTCTTAAATATCGCAGATCTAAAACTATTACCAGCTGATTATGATGTTGGTATCAGTTCAAAACTTATAAGTTGTTTTAAATCAAAAACTTTAGAAAAGCCAATATCATATTGGATTGCATTAAAAAGAAAATCATCTAGTTATGGAGAATAATTATGACTAAAAAAGCAGAATCACAAGCAGAAATTTCAAAAAGAGTAGCAGTACAGGCTGCGGATACCCCGCAAGATCCTATTCTTAATAATATTTCTGAGCTCTCTACGCGCGTTTCTCGTAGCACTATTGCCGTTATCGATACGATTACATCACGAGGTGGATTCAGAGGCGAAGAACTTACTACTATTGGTCAACTACGTGATCAATGTGCTCAACTACAGCAAATGGGTGAAGCCTTAGCTGGACAGCTTGCTGGTCAAAACGGTTAATTAATACTTAAATTATGTTAGGGTGAACATGTCTGAAGAATTTCTATGGGTAGAAAAATATAGACCCCGTAAGGTGGAAGATACCATTTTACCAAAGGGACTTAAGAAAACCTTTCTTGAATTGGTTGAAAATAAAGAATTACCAAATATGATCTTTTTTGGTGGTCCCGGTATTGGTAAAACAACCGTAGCCAAAGCTCTTTGTGAACAATTAGAATTGGATTACATTGTTGTAAATGGATCTGAAGATGGGAATATTGATACGCTTAGGGGTAGAATCAGACAGTTCGCTTCTACCGTTTCGCTTCAAGGTGGAATGAAAGTAGTTATTCTTGATGAAGCAGACTATTTGAATGCTCAATCAACACAACCCGCTCTTCGTGGTTTTATTGAAGAATTCAGTAAAAATTGTAGATTTATTCTTACTGCGAATGCCATAAATCGAATTATCCCAGCGCTTCATAGTCGATGCTCGGTGTATGATTTTAATACTCCGAAGACTGAAGTACCTGCTCTTGCAGGAGAATTTATGACAAGGCTCAAAGGTATATTGGACAAAGAAAATGTCAAATATGATAATAGAGTTTTAGCAGAATTAATTAAAAAGTATCACCCCGATTTACGTAGGGTGATAGGTGAATGTCAAAGATATGGGATTTCGGGTGAAATTGATAAACATATTCTTGTTAATCTGAGTGATAGTCAATTTGAAGACCTCTTTAAATTTCTTAAGAAGAAAGATTTCACTGGGGTAAGAAAATGGGTGGTTAATAATATTGATATTGACTCCTCAGCTATTTTTAGAGGCATTTATAATAACATCTCTAAGAAAATTACACCCGCGAGTATCCCAGCAATGGTTCTTATTATCGCGGATTATCAATATAAAGCTGGGTTTGTAGCAGACCAGGAAATCAATACTGTTGCGTGTTTAATAGAAATAATGACAGACGTGGAGTTTAAATAATGACAGTAAAAGCATATGAAGCATCAGACAATGTTGTAGTATACGATTTTGAGACACTTTCACAGGAAGCAACAAAGGGTGTTGTAGTATCCCTTGCTCTTCTTAATTTCAACGAGGATAGATTTCTTGCAAATCCTTACACATATGAAGGACTTTTGGCTAAGACCAAAATGATCAAATTTGATGTGAAAGATCAGGTTGATAACTATGGTCGTAAGGTTAATCGAGACACTCTAAATTGGTGGAAGAAGCAGTCACCAGAAGCAAGAAAACAGCTTATCCCATCAAAAGAACGTGACGTTCCTATTACTAAACTTTATGATTGGTTTGTTGTAAATACAATGAAATCAAACATTAAGAAAGTTTATACACGCGGTAATACGTTCGATCCGATTTTCATGACTTATCTCATGATTGATATTAATAAGCCTGAACCATATCCGTGGTGGACAATCCGTGATACCCGCTCGATGATTGATGGTATGACTTATGGATCTGATATTAGTAACAAATTTATCCCAGATGGATTAAAAGAAAAATTCATCGCGCACGACCCGCGACACGATATTGTTATGGACGTTATGAGACTCCAGGTATTGGCGCAGTCGATTGAAGGTTATGAACCATCAAATCTAGATGATGAAATCCCGTTCTAATGGAAGATATTAAAAAACTAGAAGATAAATTAGATAAAGTCGAAACCACTCTTAAAGAAACTAGCGCATCGCATTTAGCCCTTGTGAAAAGATTTCAGGAGGTGGTTGACGTAATAGAAACTCGTCTCGAGGAGTATAATTCTTATGCTCGGCCAAAAGATGAAATTATTTCAGGAATGGCTAATGTAAGAAATCTTATATCAACAACATTTTTTATTAACGGTAAGAATCACGATATTCTAAAATCATTAAAAATAAACGATAAACTCCAATTAGAGCCTCAAGGTAGATCTTTTAAAAAACGATCTAAAAGGTGGTAATATGGGCGATCTTCTATATCTTTATACCCAAGATAATTGTAAGCACTGTGATCTTCTAAAGTCTAAATTAGAAGAATATGGCATGATCTACATTTTATATAATATTTCCGAAGATGCTAATGCTAAAGAGTATCTTCGAAATATGGGTCATAAGACGGTGCCACAATTATATTTTAGAAATTATCATCTTTCGGCTATCCCTACAGAGGATATCACAGAAGAATATTTGGAGATGAAAATTGGTGAAGCCATTTGATTACCTAAATTCGATTAATACTTCAAAGAAAGATATCATGATTGATGATCTTTCTGAAAAATCGTATAACGCATATCTCATTAATCGAGGTCTTTCTTATTTCATAGACACAATTCTCATAGCAAATGAGATGAATGCGAACCCACATCTTGATAAAAAACTACAGTATCATTTTTTCATAAATACAATTAGAAAACGTAAAAGATTTTCTAAGTGGCATAAGGCTACTAAGCAGGTTGATTTAGAGATTGTTAAAGAATATTATGGCTATAGTAATGAAAAAGCTCGCCAAGCTTTAACTCTTTTGAGTAATGAACAGCTAATTGAATTGAGAAAAAAGGTAAATAAAGGTGGAAAACAATAATAATAATGACCCTTACGAATGGGATCCAAGCAAAATGCTTGAGATCACATTACTTACACCAGATGATTTTTTAAAGGTAAAAGAGACTCTTACGCGTATTGGGGTCGCGTCACGAAAAGATAAAAAATTATTTCAATCGTGTCATATACTTCACAAACAGGGCAGATATTTTATAGTTCATTTTAAAGAGCTATTTTTACTTGATGGTAAAAAATCTAATCTAGAAGTAAATGATATAGAACGAAGAAACACTATTGCTACTCTTATGTCAGATTGGGGATTACTTGAAATAGTAGATCCTTCAATGACGAAAGATCTAGCCCCGTTAAGACAGATCAAGATTCTGGCTCACCGTGAAAAGGGAGAGTGGGAATTGTGTCCCAAATATAACATAGGAAGAAAATAAAATGGCAAAAGAACCATTATCTATCCCTGCAGTAGAAGAAGACGGTAATATAAGTCACAGAAGTGTTGGAAAATGGATGAGTGATAATCTCATATCCATACTAATTGTTGCTACAAGTATTATTGGCGGAGCTGGGGCATTCTGGTTAAACGTTCAGAATCAAGGTAGAGATATTGAAGCACAATCGGTTTTAATTGAAACTATTACAAGTGCAAATAAAGATGCTCTCGATGAAATGAGAGAAGAACTCGATGAATTCGAAGAAGAAAATGAAGATTTCCAGGATGCTTCTAAAGAAAATATATTTGTACTCGACAGAGATCTTGCAATAGCTGAAACACAAATAGAAGTGCTTAAAGAGGGTTATACAGATCAAAAAGCGGTTAATACCCAAATTTTACAGATCTTGACTAATCAATAAGTGATAGCGGGTATACCGTATTTGCATACCTTAAATTTGGTCTCGCGCGATAAATAATTGCGTAATCAAATTAATAGGAATATTCCAATGAAGTCTATCATTAACTTTTTCAAACACATGAACTATGCACACTCTGCAGAAATTCAACTTAACGCAATGTCCGACAGAGAACTCTGGGATATTGGAATTACTCGAGGCGATATTAAACGCGTTTCTCGAGGACAATAAAAACTATTAAGGCGCTCTTTTGAGCGCCTTTTTTGTATCCTTAATCTTGAAGTTTTGTTTCTTCAACACCATCCCACAGATCACCGGGTTCTATATCCCACTTATCGCATATCTCGTAAAATCCATCGGATTCGTTTGCAGGTTTACCCGCAAAATTAAACCAATCTTCCACCCCACGATTTAGACGCTCATCGTATTCCATTTCTTCTTGATCCATTATATAGTTACTCATTCCCATTTTACATTCCAATCATTTCATTAAGTTGACGCTGAGCGGCTTTATAATGAAATTCAGCAGCTTTTGGTTCATGGCTTCTTTTACAAATATCACCTTTACAAAGAGATGTTAATGCTCGGCCTAAACCTTCCCAATGTTCTGTATCTGCTTTTAATTTAGCAGCATATTCTGGGGTTAATTTATATGCTTCTGCTTCAGCCTTCATTTTCTTTTCTTCGGCAAAAAAGGCATTAACGAAGAAGTCTCTTGGTTTTCCCTCTTTATGATCAAAACGACAGGATAAACCCTTACGAGGTGTGCGAGCGGCTTTAATACCAGCGGCGAAAGCATCTTCGAGGGATTTTGCATATTTAGGTGTCATTTTGTAATCCTTTGTTTGTCTCTTTGATAGTATATAAGTAAGGGTTAAATCTAGATTTTAAACCCCCTAATTCAAATTAAATCAAATTAATTCTAACCTACGTGCATTTAAGATGCACAAAGGTTAAGACACAAAAAAAGGGCGCTCAAAGAGCGCCCTGAGTTATATTGGAGGGGTTGGTTCCCCTCCTCCTTTTTATTCTCTTATACGAGGATGTTATCAACGCGGAAGATACGGTAGTACTGGTTTGTCTTAGCAGCTGCAAGACCGGATGCAGGAACGTTACCAACGAATGGGTTTGAAACCATACCGTAACGAGTTTTGAATCCGATTTTTGGCTGGAAGGTTTCTTCACCAACCGCACGAACCATAGTAAGCGGTACGTATGGGCAGTAGAATACACCAGCATCGTAAGGGTTGTTACCACGGTAACCAACAGTGATATAATCAACAGTTGCATAAGGATCGATGTAGACCTTAGTACGTCCGTTAATAACACCAGCGAATAGGTTGCCTGTGTCGTCGATATCTAGCTTAGTAGATAGTGCCGGAGCATAATCTAGCATACCAGATGCGTTCAGTGCTGTCGCTACGTGTGAGGAACAGATGATAAAGTTACCACGACCTCTACGAGTTTCTTTACCGATTGTTGCGGCTTCAAGATCAAGCTGAACGATTAGTCCCTTGAATTTTTCCACACTCCAACGACCGTCGGCATCAGTAGCTAGGTTAAAGATACCGTTGATAGCTGTGTTAGCTGTAAGAGCACCTGTTTTAGCCTGAGAGTTAATTGTACGAATCATTTCGCGGTTTTGCTCTGCTAGGATTTCAGTTGTAAGAATATTCGCAAGTTCTGTTTCAGCATCTAGACCGTGAATGGCTTTAAGATCCTGAGCAAGTTCCATTGAGTATTCTGCTTTTAGAGCACGTGACTTAGCAGTAACGCTTGCCTGCTCGATGGTGAATCCCATCTCACGGTAAGCAGAACCACCTGTAGAACCAAGTGCTTCAGCATCTGCTGTTGGCATACCGCCACCGAAATCAGGACCAGTACGGTCATTATCGATTGAGCTGTCGCCGTTTGAGTCAGTTACACCTGATAGACCTGAAGGATCCTGTACCTGTGTGGCACTGGAATCACCAGAGAATGGTGTAGTTGCTTCGTCGAAGAATGCTTCGTCGTTACCAGTTGCACCACCATCGTAGCGTGATTTCATCGCAAAGATAAGACCTGTAGGTCCAGTCATTGGCTGAAGTCCTGCAACGTCGTGCGCCAATAGATTTGGTGCGGAACGTCTTACGAGTGAGATTAGAACTGGGTCCCAGTTAGCAGCAGAAGTTGTGTTGTTTGCTGGTGCAGCTTCGTTTAGTGCCTGTGGAGCAAATCCCATTGCTTCGCGCTCTGAATTCATCGCGTTCTGCTGGTTCTCAAGAAGTACAGCTGTTACGGCTTTCTTCTGATAAGTTGGAATTACGCCGGCTGATTCTTCATTAAGAAGTGGTGTCCACTTTTTGATTAGATCATGGTAATTAGTAGTTGGTAGATTACTCATGTTATTCTCCTATTATACTCTTGCGCTATTCTTTGTAGCGTCAATGAATGATTGCATTTGAGGTGAAACTTCTTCCATGTCGTCGCCATTTGCGTCGTCGGATTCAGTCTGCTCGGTTAGGCTTTGGGTTTTAGTTTTTGGTTCAGCGAAGAATGATTCTTTTAGAGTTTCCACTTTAGAAGTGAATTTTTCTTCAGATTCAAAATCAACCTTTTCAGACATTTCGCGAAGCTTTTCTCTCTGAGTGTCGGCTAGGTCTGAAGTCTGTTCTAGAAGAACTGCCTCACGTTTTAGTTCAACATTTTCAGAAACGAGATCCATTTCTTTTTCTGTCTGAGCGTCTGCTTTTTCTTCGAGTTCCGCAATTTGATCAACGAGTTCGTCCACTAGATCAACTTTTGATTCTGGAACTTCTACGTATGATTCAGTGAATAGATCTTTGAGACCTTTAAGGAAGTCCTCAGAAATTTCGTTGCGAAGACCAGATTGGATTTCAATTTTATTATCTTCCATCCACTGTTCTACAACAAAATTAAGATAGCTGTCAATTTTTTCAACCATCTCTTCTTTAGCTTCATCTAGCTCTTCAGTAAAGCGCTCTTCGTTTGACTCTTCAATTTCTTCAATTTTTTCAGAGACTGCTGAGTTAACAGCTGCTTCGAAGATAGTAGAACTAACCTCTTTAAACTCTTCTGAAAGTGTTGCTTCGTTGTCCATCAAAGTTTCAAGCTTTGCCTGATAGTCATATGATTCCTTAGCAGGCATTGTTTTGCCGTCTAATTTATCAGCTGTCTTTTGAGGATTGCGTTTGTCCGCGCGACGCTTAGGTGCCTGCTTTTTAACGCCTTTTTCAGCTTTTTTCACAGAACTGATAGATTCTTCTTCAGTTGTTGTGTGTCCAGCATCCTGTTCAGAGATTTCATTCTCGTTATCCACGTCAGTCTTTTTATTCGGATCCATGTTAGATTCCTTTATTTTAATTTAAGTAACGAGAGGAAATTCTTAAATGCTCTGATTTGATTCTCAGCCAGGTCCATTCCTGACGCACTTTTAACTTCAGTCTCTATTTGATCAATCTCTTGAGACGAGAAAACACCACCGTCATAAATCCACTCTCTGCCTTCATATATTCCATTAACGAATGCTGCAGCAGCAGATGGATCTTGTACGATGTCTACGGTGTTAAGCATGAAATCATTCTTAACGTACATAGTACCTTCTCTTTGTTCAAGACTACCCATACCACGAGTTGACACACCTAATTTAACACCATCTTCAAGGAGACCTTTTACAACGTCGCCCATAGGAGTACTAGTTATTCGTGCCTTACCCACCACATCATTACCTTCCCATACTAGGTCGGTGATGAGGTGAGAAACTTTTTCAAGGTTAATTGTAGGACCAGATGGGTGATTAAGTTCACCTACTGCGCGTCCAGTTTTAACCTGTTCTGTAACGTATTTCTCCACTGCCGATTCCATCACTTGTTTTGGATAGATTCGACCGTTTCTATTCTTTGTTTCCGCCTGAGCAAAAACACCTTCAATAGTAAATCTTTTTACAGGTTTGCCGGTTGCTTCGTTGATTGATTCTTCAACGCCAACTTCCAGTTTATTATCCATATATTCGCTAATTAGCTTCATTTAGATTTTTCCATGAACTGTATAAATTCTATTGCATTTTTCTTTGCATCGACTTCGTTCTTAAACTTACCGACGAAATCGGTCCCGACGAACATATTGACCGCGGAACCCTTATTTTGATAACGAACTTTATAGCCTTTTATTTTTTCAATCTTATCTTTTTTAGATTGAAAGGCCTCATTAAATTTCTTAAACGTCTTCATTGTCTGATTCGTCTGTATTATCATCAGACTCTTCAGTTGTATCAAAAATCGAAGAAGCTACATTTATTTTTTCTTGATCTACTGACTCACCTGCGCGAGTACCTAAGATCTCACCTACAACAGCTTCTGCTGCCGTAAATTCTTTATTCAAGATGTTATCTATTAAAGAGTTTACATCATTCATTTTGTTATTCTCCTATTTGGTATTATTTATGTGTTTTCAGTTTTTTAAAATTATTATTATTTTAGTGCTAAGAAGTCAACTTTTGAGAAGTTTTCTGCTATTAGTAGATCTAGTTTGTCATTAATAACATGCGACGTCACGGTTTCATTCACAAGATTGAGAGAACCATATAGTCCGGTCAACAGATCAGAATCTGTATCGGCATTAATTACCTTCCCGACTCCCCTTATGACTATCGTTCCGTTTGTCACGGTGTCCATATCAATTTTTACCTGACCAGCATTCAGGTCGATGCTGATAGATTCTACGCCAGTTTTGTTTATTAGTTTTACCCCGCCGTCATAATTTCTCATGGCGAGGCTCTGGCCAGAACCACCACAATCAATTACCGGTGTACCAGTTCCGGGTACACCACTTTCACATTCTAAGAATTGTGCTAGTTCATTCCCACCTAGTGTGATGGTTCCGGGGTTCAGTATGCAATCCTCGACGATACCTGAAACATACTGTAGTTCTTCAATTATACAATGTTTTAAGAAGCTTTCGCCATCCAAAATCCCGGTTATGCTCGCTGATATGAAGCTGGAGTTATAAACATTAGCGGCACTTAAAATATTAAAATTCGAAAGGGATTGACCCTGTCCCTCAAAAATAAGATCGTTCAGGGGTGTGGTTGTTTTAAATACTATATCACCGTGAATATTAAATTTATTGAATCCTCTTACTTGAGCAATTGTAAGAGCGTCATCGAGATTATTCACTTTTTGTGTTTGGGTACCAATTGGATAAATTGCTCCACTATAAATGGAATCAGAATCTACGTGTACTCCCCCACCAAATGTTGAGAATTCTAAGAACGTGGGATTAATAAATCCTGTTGTGTTGTTGGTACCAACAGAGACCTGATTTTTCTTTTCAACAACCCTGAAATTAGTGTTACCACCTATGATATCAACTGCATACGCACCGTCTTCAAATTGAGCAGCATAATACAGTTCATTTACGTCAGTAATACTCGGGGTCGAAGATGTAGCAGGAATACGAGAATAAATGATAGGGAATGGCGCACTTTCGGCTCCGTCTGCATACTCGCGTAGTAACTCCCAGAATTTGTCTACAGCTATTGTGTATCTAACTCCGATGTCAAGGGTGAGATCGGATTTAGGTATTGTTATTAACCACGGGGTTTGAGAGTAATCAACGGTAATTGCCATTTTAAGCGGTACTTCCTAACACCTGTCCATATTGTAATTGATTAATTCTTTTTGTTAAAGTCACTATATCATTTGCTTGCATTGCAACGGTTCTTTGCAGAGCCTTAATATCATTTTGTCTGTCATCGTCGTCTTTTCTCTGACGTTCGAATCCTGCAATAATACCCTGCATGTTTCTGCGCATTAATTCAAATTCTTCTGGGGTTGGTTCGCTCATTTATTTATCGCTTTCATATTTATTCATCGGAAACCATCACTGCAGTACCGCTTAATCCCGTTGTTGTTGAAACGTCACCGTTAACTGTACCCTGTTTAAAATAAGGTGCCGACGTGCTTTTTCTACCATATCCGGTAAGAGGTTGTAGCGTTGTGTATACTCTAGATGTACTTATAATTCCATTTGCAGCGGTTAATCCATAGAGTGCAACAAATGTTGCTATTATAGTTCCCGTTGCAGATGCTGCCGCCCCGACGTCAATTACATATGAATAACTATTTGCATCAATAAACGTGATTTGAGCTACTAAATTATACTCAACCTCGTTCGCGCCGCGTATGAGAATATAGTCATTTGTTGCCATTCCGTGCGCGTTGTGCACGACTGTAGCAGTTGTACCGGATTTTGAAATCGTTACAGAATCTGCAAAAGGGAACGCTCCTGTTCCGTCGGATGCTTTCAATAATACTCTGGCGTTTTCAATCGGATCACCATCCCCATCAACGGCTGTAACCTGAACTGTGACCGCCCCGGAGATGATGTTAACATCTGCGCCATCAGTCTTATAACTTACGGTTCCAGATCCACCGTCAATTGTTATGTTAACGGTTCCTGTAGTTCGTTTAATATGAAGAACACTCGAAGTCTCGCCGTTTCCTGCATGATAACCGCTGAAATCTATACCAGTGAGAGTCATTGTAAGGGGCGAAGTTAATCCGAACTCTATCGCATGAGTTAACGCAGAACCCATGGTGAATGACATATCATCCATTTCGCCATTTGGATCCGCGGCAACATCATAAACGAGAGCACTTGTATCCGCAGTACCTTCATAGCCAGAAACTGCTGTACCGTTCATTATTCCCCCACCGTGTGCGATTTGTCCACAGCGAATAAATTGGCTGTCTGTGACGTCACTGTTGGCGAGATATGTATGAGTTCCCATATCGTTGAAGGTACAACCAATGAAATTTACATCAGCGTTGTCTATGACCTCAAGGGAACCAGCGCTTACGGTACCGAGAGATGAAATAGTCACACCCGTCCAGTCAACACGTGACGACGCGTTATTTATTTCTATCGAATTAAATCCTGGTGTAACGTGTTTCGTGTTGTCGATACTTATCGAGGAGTTGGTATCTCGGAAATCGACAGCAGTCGCATTCCCGAGGGACATAAGACCCTTCCACAAATAGTTACCTGCAGATTGTTCTTGAAATAGTCCCCAACGATTATATCCATTTGTACCATCGTTGTAATCATTTTCTTGTGCCATGTCGGCAAAGTTACCATACGCCGCGGCTTGTCCATCGATCGCTATTATTTCACAGCGACCATATCTTACAGCATCAACTTTGAATGGTGCACCTTTTGATGGAACCGAGCCTGGAGCACCATAACCCCATCCGTGATATTGTTTAGTCGTGGAAGGTGAACCGACTGTATCGCTGGCAGTAATACTCGCGTCGGCTGGATCGCCTGTAGCGAGATTTCGCCAACCACCATAAACATACGAATCATTTCCGAGTTGGTAGAAAATGTCAAAGGCATTCGACGCGCTGCCCATGAATGTAACCATTCCGCCCGCGGCTTCAGTATCTAGCAATGGTGCAGCGTCCCATTTAGCCCAAATCAAAACGGCATCGTCTTGACCTAGCGTAATTCCGGAACCGTTGTTATAAAGAAGACCACCAAGACCGGATTTTACAATACCTGAGTTACATGAGGAATTTTGAATGAAATCGTCAGTATCATTACTTGGCGAGCGCAAAGCTGTCCACGTTGACGACGGTTCAGCCCAACCGGTGAAGCTGTCAGCCTCGTCCATCGTAGTTAAATCGGTGGAATATGTTGCGATTGCCATTAGATATCAAATCCCATAGTTATTAGTGAGCTTTTCAAAGCTTTTCTGACATTAATAACCGATGCATCGGGTGCTAACAAAGCAAATCCCTTTTGTGAAATAACCGAGATACCATGATCTAAATATTCTTTGAATATTATTTCGGGTTTTTCAGTTATTAATGTGTCATCGATAATCGTTACAAATACCACACTTTCGTCCGGTAATCTTTCGACCATGAAACCCACTTTGTCGGGTCTCATTTCTTCAGAGAAATCACCAAGTGACCATGCACACTGAAAATCTGCGCATACTTTCGGTCTTTTGTTGTAGATGCTGCACCCACCTTTACAGTGGATGCAGGTTTTCATTAATGGTTTATCCAATTCCGGAACTTCAGTAATAGTGCAACATAATGTACAAGTTCCGCATGGACGCATATTAGGTATCGACGGTACGAATAACTGAAGTTGATCCGCCGTTTGTACCCATTGTACCGGTCGCGATGTATTCCTTAATAGGAGAACCAGCGCCGTCACGAGCTTTGATAACGAACTTACGATCGGCATCATAAACGAATGTGAATTCTTCAGGATCAACTGTGGTTAATTTATCCACGTAGGATACAAACGCTCTATTACCACCTGTAGCATTTACTGATGCAAAATCTTCTTGACCATCAGTTGTATCAACAGTAAAGATTGCGCCTGTGAAAGATGTATAGTGTAGCTTTCTCCAGAATCCATCGTTATCTTCTAGACGAATGAATCCAACTTCGGGAGTATCCGATGGGATAGAAGCAGACATTTCAAAGGCAGTTAAGTTATCAGCGTTGAGAAGAGCGTTTGTTGTCATCTGGTTGTAATCAATTTCAGGATTACCAGAAGCGTCTGTTGCTGCGCCATCCCATGGGCCGATTAAGATATAATCTTCACCGACTTCAGGGTTGTTAACCGTAAACGTCACGTTGTTTGGAGGGGTAATACCAGTGTTGGTAAGATCGAATACAAGGTCTGTCGCTGCAAGATCTGCGGTTTCTAGGGATTGACCGTAAGAACCAATTAGAGCAGAACCGGTTGATGTACCAATAAACGGTGTGTTAAGAAGAGGCGAACGATCGGTAACTGTTACATTTACCGCAACTGTCGCTGCAGAAATACCGCCGGTAATTACACCGCCGTCACCTGGTAGACCACCTGTTAGAAGTTGTAGCCAAATAAGCGTACCTGCTGTAGGACTGTTAATCGCGAGCATTTGACCTGTACCAACCGCACCACCAGAACCAGCTGTCCAAGCAACATCTTCTGCAGGAGCAAATGTTCCTGTAGGTGAGTCGACAGTAATCTGTGTTGTGATACCTCTGAATAGTTCAGGATCGATTCCGTAGATGAAGTCTGTAGCACCCTCACGCGTTAGATATTTTGTGAATTCGACAAACTGATTAATAGTCTTTGCACCGCGATCCCACTCGGAGTAATAATCCTCTACAGTTGTATCGTTGTTAACATCGATTTGTCTGAAACCATATGCAAGATCGTAAACTGTTTCACCACCAGCGGTAGCTACTATCAGATTTTGATTCAGTGTTAATGCGTTAGTTGAGATCGAGATAATTTGATATTCAGCAACGTCTGTTGCAACACCTGTCTGAATGAAATCGCCTTCAGCAAACTGCGTACCATCGGCAACATTTAATACTGCCTGACCGGTTGAGTTAACACCGGATACTGTTGTTGTGGAATCGGTTCTTGCCATGTATACGTCAGCCCAACCAGCCACCGTAGCAGGTGCTGTTGTGTTGTTCAAGTCGTTAGCATCAGCCAAAGCGAGAACGTTGTTACCACGAGCTGTTGCGTTAATTGGGAATTCGCCATATGTTTTATTGAACGTACGATTTGTTCCAAGCAACTTACGAGTATCAATATCTACACCACCAGTCTTAACTTTAAGTAAGAAACGGTGCGAGATACCCTGAACTGAGTCTGAGTTTAGACCCTGTGAGATAAGATAATTATCGCCTGATGTCCACGTGTTTGCAGTACCACCAAACAATACACCGGTAATAACCGTGCCTGTATTTTCAGTAATAAGTGCTTGAGAACCATCAGTTGTGTTTTTAATTACATAACCAACCCATTCATCAGTTGTCCAAGCTTCGCCTGAATCTGTCATTGTTGCTGCACCAGATGATGTATCATCCGCGCCACCAACACCAAAGTTCCAGAAGTCGTCTGCAAGTACACCACCGTTTTGGTGAATCTGAATAACAACGCCGATGTTACCAAAGTTTGTTAGTCCGTCAAAAATTACTTCTGAACCACCTGTTCCCTGAACAATTGATCCATCATAAAGGTGTTCTGCTGCTGCATCTGTTATTGTGTAACCACCTAATAGGGTTACGAAGTTGTCGGTCGCACGAGATGATGGTAAGATGTCTGTAATATCTAGTTCATCATTATCCCCGGGAATAGCATTTGGATCATCTGCTAGACCTTGGAGCCATCTGTGAAATTGAATTACTGTTGCGTATGACGCTGCGGTCACACCATGATCTGCGCCGGTATAGTCAATCACTAATGTTCCGCGATCAATTGTCCAGTCTGTTGCTACTATTGCCATTCTATTGATAGCTCCTTGTTTTTGTTTTTATTTTTATAACAATATTCTTATCATTATTTATACTTATGAGTACGTGAAACTTAACCTATTATCCCATATTTTTATGAAATTATCAGTACCATCAGCCCATAATATAGTTAGATCTTTAGTTGTAGGATCCTCATATACTCTTTTTATTCTCCATAATGCAGACGATGTTGCAGTTCCTGGAACCGCCTCACCAATGTATGTGTTATCACCAGCGATATCAATTTGTTTAGAGTATTGCATTTCCATTTGTACCTGTAGTGATAATAAAACCTCAGTCAAATCTGTGACCACGAATTTTTTAGTTGTGCTGTTGAATATTAAAATGGAATCATGACCTACATCAGAAATCATCTTCATTTCAACATCAGCATTATCTAATATTTTATATGAACCACCGCCACCTAATGATGCAAGTGATCTATTAACTGCCGCGCGAAAATCACTGTTTTGTTTTTCGACTGCTTCTATATGGGGAGCCATATCTGGCTCTTTAGCATCTTGTCCTGCTGGACCTATTTCACCTTTGGATCCGCGCTTCCCTTGGATTCCCACATCTCCTCTGAGACCTCTGGGACCGGATGGACCCATTCCACCTTGCTCACCTCGGACACCGGTTTTGCCAGACTTTCCATCTGCGCCATCACCGCCTTGACTTCCGGTAATACCCACCAATCCGCGTTCTCCGCGGGATCCGGTCTTACCATTTTCACCTTGCGAACCGTTGGGTCCAGTATCTCCGCTTTTTCCCCGAGATCCTGTTTTACCTGTGGCACCATTAGGGCCCATTGGTCCAACCAATCCTTGACTGCCTTTTGAACCATCTTTTCCATTGACTCCATCCAGTCCTGTTGGACCTTGAGAACCATCTTTTCCATCTGGTCCGGGAATTCCTGCATCGCCTTTTGGTCCATTCCGACCATTTTTTCCCACATCGCCACTATTGCCAATTTTTCCCTCAAGCCCGATAGGACCTCGTCGTCCGATTTCGCCTTTATCACCTTTATCACCCTTTTTTCCTCGTGGTCCTGGAATAGCTCTAATTGATTTTTTCGCTTTTTCCATAACCGCTAACATCAAAGCAATTTGTGTTTGCTGTTTCATAATTAATCCTTATCTAAGTATTCTATAACCTTTTCCACTAAAAGAGCTTCCTGATCTGGTGTAACTTCTACATCCTCATTTGGATCTTCTTTTGGTGCTTTTTTAACACTCAGATGGAATTTATCTTCATCCTCATCACCAATTGCACCACCATTTGCTTCAGCGGCAGCAGCTTCTTTTTCAGCTTTTTCTTTAGCCTCTTTATCCATCTCTGCTCTCATGACTTTAATTTCTTCTTCATTAAGACGAAGAACATTTTTCATGATCCAATTTTCGGAAACAAATTGACCTGCATAATTTGCAGCGTTATCAAGAATAGCAAGACGCTCTTGAAGAAGCTGGTTCTCTTTTAATTCTGAGAAGTTGTTATCTTTAATATAATCAACTACTAGATTATTTTTCCAACCTTCCCAATCAGCCTCTGTAATAACATTCTTAAGCATAAGCTGCTTTTTAAGCAACTCTAAGAATAATTTCGAAAACTTCTTACGAATTCTGTCAATGAATTTTTGGAATTTTACTTCATCGCGATCGATTTCATTATCTCGACCCATGGAGAATTTTTGCTCTTGCTCTAATCTTCCCATTGGAACATTAAGAGAACGATAAAGTCTTTTCTGAAAGTAAATTACGTCTTCAATATCACCAAGATTTTGTCCACCCGGTAGTGTCGAAATTTCAGTACCCTTACCACCTTCACGTCTCGGAAGCCAGAAATCCTCGAGCATAGTCATATGCTTGCGTTCATCTTTAATAGCACCAGTTGAACTATCATAAACAAGTTTGTTACGATACTTTGACATGATACTCTTCATGTATTCGTCGGACTTACCTTTTGGAAGGTTACCGGTATCTACATAAAATATTCTTCTTTCGGGAGCGCGAGAGAGACGATAGATGACAAGTGAGTCTTCCATCATTCTTAACTGATTTACCGGTTTTAATGCTTTATGAAGATATGAAATTACTTTTTTTCTAGTGTCATCTAATAAACCGGAAGTAACATAACTGACTGAATCCTCAGTCATTTTTATACCACCAATAGTCATACCAGGCTTTTCCTGATAGATGAAATATTCATTGGTACCTGTAACAATTTTTGCTTTTGTTACTTTATCTTCTTTATATTTAACCTCTTTGATTTTACGAATTTTCGCTCCATCAATAAATCTAATCTCTTTAATACCACCTTTTTTATTATTCTCATCAATCAAAATGTGGTGTGCCAGACGTCCGTCTACATACCATCTACGGAACATATCTGGTCCATCATCATTGAAATCCAACATGGAAACAATGTTATCAAACTCTTCAGTCATTTTCTTCTTGATTGAATCGGGTATTTTTGTTGCTGCGTCCATGTTAAGACTCACAGAGGATTCAAGCTCTGATGTTGAAATTGCTTCATTAACAATTTCATCAATAGCTGTATCAACTTCTGGGAACATGGAAATTCCGCGATATTTCATGATAAGAGCATAATTATCTTTAGCCTTATCACCATCAATATCTACATAATGACCAAGATGCCCAGCTGTGGTTTGCATAACATAACCGGAACCGTCTTCGTCTTTTGGAGGCACTACAGATATTCTGGTTTTTTCACCAGGTCTCTTTAGCTCCCATCCTAATATCTTAAATGTTCTATCTGCCATAACGATCCTTAATATTGATGAAAGGACGGGTGTTTTCCCGTCCTCTCTTTACTTATAACTTATGAAGTGGTGCTTGATTCCCAGTACTGGTACTGGAATGTAACAGTATACTCTTCAATTGTGTCTGTGGCATCGAAACTTACTGCGATTTCTGATAGATCTGTTGGAAATGCGTCAGTCATTTGATATGACTTAAGTATTGTCCCATCGCGATCTAACTGATCAACAACTAGATTCGCCATATATGAAGACGGATCAGTTCTACCAACATTAAGTCTGTGATGGTTGATTTCGTTCATCCATCTTTCTAGACTATCACGAATAGTGAAACCTGTGTCGTTCATTATAGTAACTACCCAAGGATCGAAAACTCGATCCCCGGCAATTTTAAGCTGTCGTCCACGGAATGGGATTGGAATTATACCCATTGTTGATTGTGGGAGTGATGCAGTTTTAATAAGAAACTTTGAAGCTTCGTTTACCCCATCAGCATCAATACCGTTTGGTATTGTTAGTCCAACGCTGAATAGATTGGGACGTGCGCCACCACCTTTTAGTTGACCTTTTAGATCGTCAATTCCTAAAATGCTCATCTTTTATTCTCCCTTATACCGCGCCAACAACTTCTTCGAAACTTACGCCTGTTCGCGTAGCGACAAAGTTCAATGTAACATTGTTAATTGACTGAGCCGGGTCTACGAAGATCGAAGCCACGAATTCGTTATTATCTATAACGGTTGGTGTGTTGTTAGTTGTATCACAAATTACTGAGTATTCTGTAACACCTCTACGTGATTTGATATCTCTTAGATATGGTTCTACCTTACCTAGGAAATCCGCTCTTGTAAATTCATCGTTGAATTCGAAGATTACATCGCGCGCTGCCTTTGCAATAGCTCTTTCCATTGATAGGAATAGACGGCGTACGTTGATTCTATCGAACGCTGATGGACGTCCAAGTTTTGTTTTATCCCCATAAAGAATAATACCTTCTCCTGGGAAATTAGTGATTGCATTAATACTAGATCTGTAAAGTGAATCACGATCTGTTTTTAGAGGTGAATAGGCAACATCCTGAACACCCACATACTGACCTCTACGAGAACCAGCTGGTGAATACCAAGGTGCGGACACCTTATCTGAAGCAGCCATAATTCCTGCAGTTGAGGAAGCAGCTGGGATCCAAATCATTTTATCGTTATATTTATCATACACTTTCAAGTAGTTATTATCTAAGAATACGTAAGATGATGCATTTAAACCATCCGCAAAAGTCTTAGAAGAAGCTACTCTTGTTGAACTACCTAT
>Ga0222694_1000097_pt1 | contig 23405 bp, 38 predicted proteins | sample AntAcemetage1333_FD_181145 | JGI IMG/M metagenome (GOLD analysis project Ga0222694, IMG submission 181145) | Saline water microbial communities from Ace Lake, Antarctica - #1333 | ecosystem: Environmental > Aquatic > Non-marine Saline and Alkaline > Saline | place: Antarctica: Ace Lake...
ATATGATAGCAGTAGAAGGCTTAAACAACTGGACAGTATTTGTAAATGATACAAGTGGAAATGAAAATAGTTCGATTATTTATTTTACAGTAGATACAACACCACCTTTCGTAAATATTACTTACCCAACTAATACAACATACACAGCAAATGTAACTCAATTAAACTTTTCAGTTTCAGATACTTATCTAGACACTTGTTGGTTTTCTACAAATAATTCAATAAATGTCACAACATCTTGCACATCTAATATTACTGGATTAGTTTCAATAGAAGGTTTAAACACTTGGACAATTTATGCAAATGACACAGTAGGAAATGAAAATTCAAGCATAATTAGTTTTACTATTGATACAACAGCTCCAACTATCTCAATAAATAATCCAAGCGAAGGAGAAGAAGAAGGAAGTGATACAATTATTTTAAGTATAACAACAAATGAAATAAGTACTTGTGATTATTCAATTGGAACAAATACATCAATGGACACTTCAGATAATTTAACTTTTACAAAATCTATTCAATTAATATATGGAAGTTACTTAGTAAGTTTTTATTGTAATGATTCATTTAATCATTCAAATTCAAGTTCAGTAAATTTCGTTATGGTTTCACAGGGAACAGGAGCTACAGGTACAGGAGGAACAACCCCTTCAGTAGAATATTTAACCCCAATAGATACAATAGGATTTACAGAAGAAGTATATAGCACAATTAATTTAGAAAGTATATTAATAGAAAACCAAAAAATCTGTAAAGATGGAGATAAGTTGATATTCAAAGCATTAGATAAGTACAATGATTTCACGATTTTAGACTCGGCAGATTTATATTTCAATAATATAAAAAAATCAGAAAAACTATTTTTAGACCAAACAAACGAAGAATATTATTATGATTTAGAAAGTTTAGAAGCAGGAGAAGTAGTAGTAAAAATAGTAGCAAATCAAGATGGCAAAGAAGTAGAAGAATCAGTGACTTTAAACATCGAATCATGTTTAGATATAAGAAAAGTTACAGACGATAATTTCACAAAATTACTTGATTATATTAAAGCTAATTCAAAATTCTTCTTCTGGGGATTTGTTTTCTTGTTTATTTTACTTCTAACCTCTTATGTGATTTATACTTTCAAGAAGTAAACATTTAAATACTATATTAATTTAGTATGTATTAAGTTAATATGGAACAAGAAAAGTCAAAACCAATAGCATCGTTTAATATATTTGTAAAAATAAATATTCCTATATCTGGCAAGGAAGAAGATAAAGAAAGAATCAAAAAATATTGTGAAAAGAAAAAAATTACAATAACAGAATATTGTGAAAAAATATTAAAATCTGGACTAAAGAATGCAGGAATAAAAAATTATGAAGAACTATTAAAACAATCAGGTAATTACGATTTAGTAATTCGTTCAATAAAGGATTCTATGACTGGCTTTTTAGGAACTTCAAATATTTCAAGATATTTAATTGAAGAAACTAAAAAAGTGTGTGACGATGAAAAAGATTAATTATTTATTTTTAAGTATATTTCTTTTAATAATTATACCTTTAGTAAGTAGTAACGGATTATATATTCAAAACAATACAATTAACATAAATAAAACAAACGGAGTAGATTTCTATTTTAATATTGGAATAACAAATCAAGAAACATTTACTTTTTATAATGTTTCAAGTCAAAATTCTATAATTTCATTTGATAAATTTGATTTAAGTTCAGGACAAACAAAAACAATCCAAGCAAAAGTATCATCAAATTCTGACTTCGACGGACAAGTAAAAATTATATCCGATTATTTTGCAAATTTGGGAACGTCAAATGAAACAGAAGAAATAACAATAGATTCAAGTGGATTAGATTTATGTAATTTAGATTTAATAGTAGGAGATAGTATAATTTGGACAAACACATTTAGCGGAGAAGTAAAACTTAAAAACTTAAACTCTGGAGATTATTTCGCAACAATTAGTGGAACATCAGATTATACAGAACATTTTTCAGAATCAAAAGAATTTAATTATCAAGTATTTAAAACAGGGCTACCATTTTCAAGTATCTGCCATTTAAATATTAGACCAGAAAACGGATATATTCATTCTTCAGAATACGATGCTCCAATAAATTTAAATGTTAAAATATTATATGAGCCAACAACAATATCAACATATTTCCCAATAACTTCATACACGCTTGATTATAATTCAGAAAAAGAAGATTTATTTACGATAACAAATACAGGAACTAAAATAGCAAAAAGCGTAAAATTAAGCGAAGAATGGTTTACTTTTGACGAAAATAATTTTGACTTATCAATTGGAGAATCAAAAAACATAGGATATACAATTAGACCTTTAATTTATCAAACAAACCAAACAAACAAGACATACAATAAATCAGTAAAAATAGAAGGAAACTTTAACACAATAAATAGAGGAATAGATGTTTTCATTAACTATAAAGATTTGAGCGGAATATATGGAAATTCAAGTTATGATAAAGAATACTTAAAAAATTTAGTAAATTTCTTCTGTTCAATATTTCCAAACGAATGCCCAACACAATATCTTTATGAAAATGAATCAAATAGAAATGTTACATTCACAATAAACGAAGAAACTTATAGAGACGGAATTTTAGCAGAAGATTTATTTAGAGAAGAAATTAGAGATATTATGAATCTACAAAACGAAAAATTATCATCAATAGATAATAATTCAATGATATACTTAAATAATGCTAATGAAACTTCAGAAGAAATAGAAAATCAATCAAAAAAATTAGATAATTTACTTGGAACAATAACATTCGGAGCAATAATTTTTCTAATCATATCAATAGTAATAGGTATGTGTTATATATTATTTAATCAAAAAGCACAAATAAAAGTAAGAAAATTATTCCACAAAGGGGAGAAATACTAATGGAAGAAAAAATAAAAACTAAAACAGAAGAAAAAGAATTTAATTTTAAATTAATAGCTGGTAGTTTATTTGCAATATCTTGGCTAACTTTAATTGGCATAAGGATGAGTTCAGATTATCCTTTGAAAGTTCCATTAATTTTTAGTATAGTATTAACATTTTTCTTTGTACTCTCATTATTCGGAAGAAAAATCTATCAATTAGGAGAAAAATTAAAATTAAAAGAAAAAACAGCAAAACAATTAACAGAAGATGAAATTGATGAAATTGAAGAAAAAACAATAAAAAAAATGTGGAATTATATTGAAAAAGGAACTCCAACAGAAAGAAAATTACATAATATAAATGATAATATGATATATGAACACCATCTAAAACTTTATAGAGAAATAGAATTAAGTGAAGAAAAAACAGACGAAATAATAATTTTAATTAACTCAACTTTCTCATCTAAAACCCCATCAAATTTACCAGCAGATATACAAGAAGATGAATTAAAAGATGCAATAAACAAAATGTCAAAAAATTGGGAAAACCCAGATATAGAAGAAGAAGAATCAACAATAGACCAATTTGGAAAACCAACACAAAGAATAAAAAGAACTAGCCATCAAAGACCAAAAGAACAAAAGGAGGAAAGTGTAGTTTAATGGCAACTTTAGGATTTTTAGCATTTATGACAAGTATTCTAGTATTAATTTTAATTGGCGTAATAATCTTTGTATTTAGAATGATTTATGGAGACAAAGATGAACCAAGAAATGAAGAATTGGTAATTAATCTTTTATCAAATTATACAGATGGATATGGGCTTCTTCTAATTAAAGAAACAGAATCAAACAAAGAATTAATACATATAACTGGCTCTCCAAGAGATATTGATTATATAAAATTAAAAGATAAAGAATTTAAGATAAAAGACCAAGATTTATTTGTACGCAAAGATTTATTTATACCAATAGACAACTCAGCACACAGAAGAATCAGTATTGCTTTCCCAGATAAACCAGAACAAATACCAGAAAAAATGAAAAATACAATCTTCGGAAAATTAGTAATGGAATATATAAAAGAACAAAATGAAAATTCTGATAATAAAAAAGTTATGGAAACACAAGATAAAAATAAATACATATTAAGGAAGAAAGGCGAAGGGCTAAGCTATGCTAAAGAATTATCTGGACTTTCATTCGATTTCGCCAAAGAATTAGTAAAAGCAAGAACCTCACCAGAAATTCCAAAGGAGAAGTGATGGAAAACAAAACAATTTATTTGATACTCTTTTGCTTAGTATTGGCAGGAGGATTTGCTTATTTTTATTATAACTATGATTTAAAAAAAGAAGTTATAGAATTTTCAAATCTTTCAATATCGGCAGAATTTAACGGACAAAAAATAAAAACAGGATATGTAATAGAAAGTGAACATGGAAAAATAGAAGGAAATACATCTCAATCTTATGAAAAAGCTATCGTAACAAAAAATCAAGAGATAAAAATATATAACAAAAACATAGACGACCAAAATTATTATATAGATTCAAGAACTTTTAATATTACAAAAGACACCCAACGAATAACTTTAGAATTAATAGAACCAAAAGAAATCAATGTAAAAATATTAAGTAGAGACCCAATTTTAGTAAATTTAGAATCAGAAGATGCAAGAAATATAAGTTTTTGTTTATCTTGGTCACTTAATTATATTTTTGTAAAAACAAACTTCACAAAACAGGAAATTAAAGATTATAAAAATTGCTATGGAACATTTGATTTAGTTAATTCAAATCAAACAATTCAAATAGATTATACAAAATTTGGAACGCCAACAAAAAACGATTACATCAAATTACTTTTATTAACAGAATCAACTAAAAAAGAAGTAGAAATACTTTAAACAAACAATTTAAATACTTTAATATATTAATAATATAACATGAAAACCCCAAAGGAAATAGGTGCTTTAGTAGTTATTGCAATTATGTTGTTTATGGGATTTATTTATCCATTAACTTTAACATTAGGAAATCAAGAATTATCAAACCCAGAGATTTCATTTAAATTATTTTTATTCTCAATTATTTTAATAGTCGGCTCAGTTGGAACTTTAGTAATTTATTTTACAAGATATTGGTGGAAAAGAGATAACAAATACGGAGATTCATTTGGATTTTATAATATAGGAGAAAAACCAGCTTTGCCATTTTTCAAAAACTTTTCAGTATTCCAATTAGGATTACTTCTTTTAATAATTTTTTCATCAATCTTTTTAGGAGCTAACTTATTACAATCTAGTGGAATAATTACATCAAATCAATTTACAAGTACAATAGTTTTAAGTCAGCAATTTAGTCCAACAGATTCTTTATTATTTTCAACATTTTTAGTTCCAATAGCAGAAGAAGCAATGAACATATTTGTTATGGGATTACTTGTTTTATTATTAATATTTATTTCAGTAAAATATAAATTAAGTGTTTCAGAATATACAACATATTATTTCATAGGAATTCCAATTATTATAGGACTTTTAGCGATAGTATGGCACTCATCTGCGTACCCAGGTTCAGATATTGCAAAAATAGTAGTATTTTTCTTTTGGACGATTAAAGCATTAATAATATTAGGTACTGGATTCGTATTCGCTGGTATATTTTTCCATCAAAATAATAATTTCTTCATCGATTTTCCTAGACTATTTTCAAGTGATATAGTTTTGATAACAGCAGTATCTTTTATCTTTGGATTGATTGTTTTGTACTTCTGGCTCTACAGAAATAATCTTTTTGGACAAAAGAAAAATGACGGAGTCTTAACATGATTCCAATCTTTATGCTTCAAATAGCAGATTTCCTAAATATAATAATCTTTCAAAATTCTTTTATCTTTCTTAACCTTTGGTCTTTCGTTCATCTCGTCATTGCATTTTTGATTATGTATTATTTTCTTAAAGATGACCAATTACATTATCTATTCTTCTTGTTAGTCTTGTACGAACTATTTGAAATGTCTATAATATTTTTTGGGCTTAATTTATTTAGAGCTGAGTTACCTATTGATATTGTATTCGATTTAATAGTTGGGATGGTTGGAGGTATGATTGCTATTAAATGGAGAAAAAGAAATGACAAAGAATAAAATTACAAAAAAAGAGATAAAAGAATATTCCATACTAGATTCTTTGATTAATTAAACAATACAAATCTTTATAAACACTTATAATCTATTATATACATGAAGAAAACTACAATATCAATAGGTGAAGATATTAAAGAATTCATTAAATCTAAAAAAGTTCATCCAAGAGAATCCAATGATGAAACATTAAGAAGATTACTTAAATTCAAAAATTCTGAAAGGGGGTTTAAAAATGAATAAAAAATATATGTATAGTGTTTTAGTTTTACTTGCTGTTGGACTTGTTAGTGCTGGAGTGATTCAGTTTTACGGGCAGGTTTCGCAAGAAATTATTATTGAATCTCCTATAATGGTATCTGAATTAGTACCTGTAGTATTAAGCGGTATTATGAATAGCCCTAAACTTGGAGGAGAAATTATAGTTGAAAATAAGGCAGATTTTAATGTTGATGTTAAAGTAGAAAGTGTTGCTATGGAAGGCGATGTTGTTTCTACAGATATTGTAACAAGTTATGTTGGAGAGTTGGTTTTAACCAAGAAAAATACAGATACATGGGTAGCAAATGGAGAATCTACAATAAAAATTGGTTATACAGTAGTTGGAGATACTTTTGAATATGAAGTTCTTGATGGAGTAATTCCAAGTGGATATGAATTAGTTTATGCAATGGATAAAGAAAACAAATTCAATAATTACGCAACGGTAAAAACAATGTCTGAAATAACTGAAAGTTTACCAATGGAAGGAGATTGGAATGCTAATGCCGTTCCTGGATATTGTAATGGTGATAATACTTATGATAACTATGACACTTGTGTCGGAGCAAAACTTTGGATAATTCCAACAAGTGATATTGAATCTAATGGAGTTTTGAGTTGGGTTAATATGGCTAATTATTATTATGAAACAGATTTAATCAACTACTTTAAAGTAGATGTAAGTGGAAATACAGTTATCCCAGAAGGAGTTTCAATGGAATTTATGCCTATGTATGAGTTTGGAGCAATAACTGGAGATTACACTGTAACTACAACTGTTGCACCAGTAACTGCTTAAACACAAAAAATTTATTATTTTTATTTTTTAAAAAAACACCTCCGATGAAAGCTCGGAGTTCACACTCAAAATGGAAAAACAAACAATAATAATGTTAGGAATATGTTTACTTAGTTTGACTTTAGTTCAAGCAATGTACTCAGGGGAAATATTTTATGCAGACTTAACAAATGAAATACAAAATCTACAAACAGTTGAATGTGAAATTATAAATAATAACTCAAATTTAGAAGGATTAAACTTTACATTTAATAATACAGGATATGTTATTGATTTAGTAGTTAATTATAAACCAGACAATTTTACAGTTTTGTGTTTGCTTAATGGATATAAAATAATAGAAGAATTAAGAGGTTCAGGTGGAAGTTGCTATCGTAATACAGATTATGATTGGGAATGTTCTAATTGGAGTGAATGTTTTAACGACTTGCAAAATAGAACTTGTAAATGCTATGGAAATTGTGGTACAACTTACGGACAACCAAATTTAACACAGGAATGTTTTACTATAGATACCGATATAATAGATTTAGATAATCAAACATACCAAGAAAATTGTAGTACAGATAATAAAACAACATGTATCGAAGAAATTGAAGAAACTGGATTTTTTCACAAACTAAAGATATGGACAAATAAAGTTATTGATTTCCTAATTTTTTGGAAATAAACAAACATTTAAATATATTCTTTCTTTATAAATACCATGTATATTAATAATATAAAAGAGGAGAAAATGTTTTTAGAATAAATAAAAATGGATAAATTTGATAAAAGCGTTTTAATCTTTGGAATATTAGGAATAGCTTTAGGAGGATGTTTAGTTATGCTTGTAGGTTCAGATAGAATAGAAACTTGGATATTTGAAGAAGAACAAGAAGAACAAGAAATACATATAATTCCAAATTCAGAAAAAGAAATAATAGCTAATTGTAAAAATTTAAATATAACTAAAACAGCATATTGCTTAAGAGATGAAATTGAACCATTTTTTAAATTTAATTCAACTGACGATAAAATGGCAAAAAACATGACATTAAACGAAATAAAAGAATTTGGTGGAGATTGTACAGTATATGCTTATCTATATGAAAGATTAGGAAAAGAATTAGGTTTTAATTCTACTACTTTAAGATATAATGGGATAAAAGGTATAGTGTATTCTCATAGATGGGCATTGATATGGGATGATGAAATAAATTGTAAATTAAATCAATTAGAGGTAGTATGTAAAAAAAATGAATAAAAAATTATTAAGCATAATAGGTATTGTTTGTTTAATTGCTTTAGTTGGAGCTATTCAGATTACTAATTTTTATTTAGGAGAACCTTGGGATATATCGAATACAGCATACGATAATATTTCGTTTTTGACTAATCAAGATGGTGCAGAAAGTGGAATAAATGGGTATGGTATAACATTTAATACAGACGGAACTATGATGTTTATGGTTAGTGGTTGGAATAATAATATTTATTCATATACATTATCAACTGCTTGGGATTTATCTACCATGTCATATGATTCAATTTCTAAATCTTTAACCTCTGAAGACACTACACCAAATGATGCAGTATTTAATACAGATGGAACAAAAATGTATATATCTGGTAGAACAAATAAACATATTTATCAATATACTTTATCTACTGCTTGGAATATATCTACAGCAACTTATGATTCTATAAACTTTAGCATTAGTCAAGCATCACAACCAGAAGGCATGTTTTTCAAGCCAGACGGAACCAAAATGTATATAATAGATTATGGCACAACTGAAGTTTATCAATATTCTTTATCTACCGCCTGGAATTTATCTACAGCATCATATGATTCAATTTCTTATGGTGTTAGTTATAATTATGGTTTATGTCTTAGTAATGACGGAACCAAAATGTATACTGCTCAATACAATGGTTACATTGTCCAATACACACTATCAACCGCTTGGGATTTATCTACTGCAACGAGTGATACTTCAATTTTATCAGGATTCCAAGATGAAAATCCATATGATATTGCATTCAAACCAGACGGAAAAAAAATGTATATGTTAGGATATGATAATAAAAAAGTATTCCAATATTCTGTCGGCAGTTTTATTACAGAAGATTTGACGTTTAGTAGTAATATAAACATTTCACGTAATTTTTCTATACCACATAATACTCGTATTGATAGTGCAACAATAAATGTAAGTGGAATAGAAATTGATTTAATTAATAGTTTATTTACAGACCCTACAAATAGTATTGGTCTTAGGGATAGTAATGGATTAAGAGGTCAAAAAATAAATTTAACAAATGTTGAAGTAGATAAATTATCTTTTAGATGGCGTTGTAATGATGGCAATTGCGAAGGTAATATAATTTATCAAATAAGAAATGAATCTAATACTATTTTGGGTAGTTGTGATGTTGGTATTGCTAACAAATCTACAAGTGAATTTAGAGAATGTGATTTTGAACCAAATGTAAGTATAAATGGTATAAATTATCTATTAGTCACGAGAGATTATGATGATATATCCAATGATATTACAATATATATAAATGACCAAAGAGGCAAAATTTATGGAGAAAGGACGAGTTCTAGTAATAATGGAAGTTTATGGAATGATGATGCAAGTTCCGAAATGGTAATTGATACTACATTTGTAGGAGGACTATTATATCCAAATAATCCCTACATCCAAATAAACAACACAAAAATATGGAACATAACAGGCGAATTTTCTACAACTCAAAACAAAACAAACGATTTCGCAAGTGTTTTAAATTCAGCCTTAAATGGAGGACTTTGTGATTGCACTGGTTGTGTTTTATCTGGAAACTACTGCAACCTCACTACAATTTTCCACTCAGACACTGCTGGAAAGATTTTTTACGAAGCATTAGACATCCAATACACCCCAGCCCCCTTCCCAACATTAGAAAGCCTAAATAATAATACATACGCACCAGCAACTAAAACATTCAACTGCTCAGCAACAGACGAAGAAGGATTAAGTAATATAACTTTCTACTTTTGGAACTCAACAGGACATCTAAATATAACAGACACGCAAGACATTTCAAATACTTACAACTCAACAACTTACGATATGGTTTTTAATTCAACAGGAACTTGGACTTGGGGATGTAGTGCTTATAATAATAATTCAAGAAGATGGTGGGCAGATGACAATTTTACAATAAATGTAGATATTGACAACCCAATTATAATTTTAAATAAACCAACAGACCTTCAATACATAAATACAGCAAATGTTCAATTAAACTACACGCCAGAACATTCATCTCAAACAGTAGAAGCATGTGAATTGTACTCAAATTTTACAGAAACTTGGTCACTAAATCAATCAGACTTTTCAATAACAGAAGATGTAATAAATTCATTTAATCAAACATTAAGTGAAGGATATTATTTATGGAATATAAAATGTAATACAACAGAAACAAGTAATCCAGCATTTGCTACTTCTAACTTTACGTTCACTTTAGATACAACTCTCCCAGTAATGAATAACATGACAATTACGACAACAGCAGACTCCACACAATTTAATTTTACTACAAATATTTCAGACACAAATTTAGATTCTTGTAAATATTCAGTTTGGACAGGTACAACCCCTGGAACTAATACTTCTTTTACTTGTAATACGACAACAACACCATCAGCACCAGGATTTGGAACATATATTTTAGTAGTTTGGGCAACAGATTCAGCAAATAACGAAAATTCTCAAAACTTATCTTTCACAACCTCAATAACTACTGGCGGAGTTGTAACTGGTGGAGGTGGTTCAACTACAACAATCACGATAGCAGAACTTACAAAGGGTTGGACTATGGGAGTAAAAGGGGGAGGAAATAGAATTGATGCTTCTATGCCACAAGGAACTCAAAGAACATTTAAAAATATTGAATTTATAAATATAGGGGAAAGTTCAGTAACAATAACTTTATCTTGTGAAGATGTAGATGGTTCGGCTTGTCAATATGTAGAATTTCCAGACTCATCTTTTGAATTAGCGAAATTAAAAGATACGCCACAAACAATAGATTTCATTTTAAATATTCCAAGAGAAGCAGAAATAGGAGATTATCAATTTAATATTAAAGCAATAGACGAAGATAGTAGAGATGGAAGTGTCACAATGTTTTTAGAAATAACATCCTTTACATCATTTCAATCTTTAATTTCAAAAATATTTTTCCTAAAAACAAGTTTCGGATTACCTTATCTATTAGTATTCTTTATTCCTTTTATCATAATATTTATAATAGCACAAAAAACAATCTCAAAAAAAGTTCCACTTAAACCAATTTGGGTAATACTAACTTCATTAATATTAAGCATTATTCCAGTAGCGGTACTTTGATATTCAATATTAATAATATAAAAAACAAACATTTAAATAAAAGAATAACTTAAATAAACTATGAAAAAGAAGAGAAAGAAAATAATTTATTGGGGATTAGGGATAAGTATTATAATATTAATTATTATAGGAATTTCTTATTTTAACATTACACAATCTGTTGCATCTACAGCTATTTCTATGCCTAGTGGTGGCGGAGGAGGAGGAATGATTAGATGAAAAGATTTTTAATTTTAGGATTTATTTTTTTTTTAGGATTTGTATCATCATATAGTAATTGCATAGGAGAATTGTGTTGTGATGATTCTGATTATGTAATTTGTGACCCATCCAATCCTTTTGTTTGTGGTAAAGATAGTGAATGGTGTGATAATTATAATAATCCATCACTTTCTTGTATTCCAGGAGAAGATTGGTGTTGTTATAATTCTGGATATGTTGCTGATTATTCTGCTCACCAGTGTTGTCCGCCAGATTCACCATTTTATATAACAAGTGGTATTTATGTTGGATATTGTGGAGTATATAACACTGGAGGAGCAAACAATTATTATACTAATTTAGAAGAATGTGATTATTTATATAATTGGGATACAGAACAATTTACTATAGAAGATGAATGTTTAGGATATGATTTTAAAGTATGCGAACGAAACGGAATTAGTAATTGGATAAATGGATGGGATAATAAAGGAAAAATATTAAATAGTTGTGGAGTAAATTGTTTAACAGATGCTAATTGTCCAGCAGATGAAAAAATAAGTGAAACATGTAGTGGAACAGATTTAATTTTTAATATAAAAGAATCTATATGTCTAAATTATAATTGTGAACCAAACACCATTCAAGAAAACAAAGGAAAAATTTTAAATGAATGTGGAGTTGAATGTTTAGAAACTTCAGACTGCCCAGAAGATGAAAAAGTAAATGATTTTTGCAAAGATAATATTTTACAAACAAATTATATAACAAATTCTTGTGAAAACAATAAATGTATAAAAGAAACAAAAGTAATAATGTCTGAAAAAGAAATAGGTGTTTGTGAAATTGAATGTCTTACTGATTCAAATTGCCCAGAAGATGATTATATAGAAGATAAATTTTGTAAAGATGATAATGTAATTCAAGTATTTAGAGATTATTTTTGCGAATCATCAGAACAATCAATTGATGAATTATATAAATGTTCATTCACCGAAGAAGAAATAATTTTAGAAGAATGTGATTATAAATGTGAAAATAATGTTTGTATAGAAAAACCAGAAGTAGAAGATGAAGAAGTAGAAGATGATGAAGAAATTTCTGAACAAAGTAAAATCAAATTATTTTTTGAATCCATAATAAATTGGTTTAAAAATATTTTTTAATATTAATAATACAAACATATATAAAAGATAAACACTTAAAGAAACTATGAAAAAGAAGACGAGAAATATAATTATAGGAATTGCTATATTTATTGGATTAGGTATATTTTTAGGATTAAGCATAAACACCCAACCAAAACATGTTTTTATGGATAAAGAGTTAGGAATGATTACAACTTTTAATCCAGGAGCATTAATAAAACAAGCATATTTTTTATCTACTTCTGGAGCTGGAATAACAACATCTAATGTAGGAGAAAAAGTACAAATATGTGACCAATTTGTAAATATTTATGGATATTCATATAGTGACTATATATGGCTTACCAAATTAAATAATTATGTTATAAATAGTAGAAATATTATAGGATATGCAAGTCAAAACTCAAAATGGTGTTCCGAATTTATTCCAATAAAATCAGGAAAATATGAAGTAGTTTCAGTATATACTTTATGTTCTAATACAGATGGATGGATTTGTAAAGATTCAAAAACAGCATACAAAGAAGGAAGTAGTTATTATTGTCCTAATTATGGAGAAAAAATAGTTGACGGAACAACAATATGTACAAATAATTTATGTGCAGTCACTGGTGATTGTATAAGTAGAAGTTCAGATGAAACAAAAAGTTATTATCTAGAAGTATTTACCAAAGAAGAATCATGTAATAAAGACCCATATATAGGAAGTTGGTATATAGATAGTTATATAGATAATGGCAAAATTCTTAAAGCAAAAGTTTACAAAGTAACATCCGATTGTTCTTATTTAGTTAATTATTATTTAACCCAAACTCAATGTGATGATAATTATCTAATTGAAAATTCTAATTTAAGGATAACGGAAGGCGAAGGATTTGAATGTGTATCTGCTTTTACAGAAGACCCAGACTTAGATGATGACGATGATGGAATTATAGATGATTACGAAGAAAGAGACCCAGAATGTAATATTGATTTTTATGAATCATGTGGAGACGGAACAGAAATATTAGGTAAATTATGTGTTGAAGGACTTTATTTTGATAGTGGAAATATTTGTACAGAAATAGGAGAACCAGATACACCAGAAGAAAAACCAACTGAAGAAATAACCCCAGAAGAAATAATTTATGAAGAAAATATAACAAACGAAATAGTAGAAGAAATAAAATGTAATTCTAATATAGAATGTCAAGCTCTTTGTGGAATATTAACACCAACATGTGAAAATAATTTATGTTTCTGTAATGGAGAACAAGTATTTATAGAAGTAGATAAAACCCCAATTTATTTTTATTTAATTCCAGTATCTATATTCGGCTTAATAGCTTTAATTATTTGGATGAAAAGGAAAAAACCACGAAAGTAAACATTTAAATAGAATATGATATTAATAATATAAAGAAAAATGAAGAAAAAAATAATAACACTCAGTCTATTAGGATTACTATTATTCTCAATGGCAGGAGTATTCGCACAAGAGAATTCTCAAGTTAAATATAATTCCCAAGACCAAATTAAAATTCAAGAAATGAAAGAGATTCAAAATAAATTTCAAAATCAATATCAATTTAATTGCTCTGATTGTACTTATTCACAAAATAATAATCAAACAATTTTACAAGTAAGAGAACAAAAAACATTTCTAAGATATATTAAATTAACTTTTGAAGACACATACACATTAAACGAACAAGGCGAAGTCATTGAATCAAAACCTAACATTTGGTCACGACTATTAAATAGGAACAGGATAAGTTATTAAAATGAACAAAAGAGGTCAGTTTGAAATTGCAGGATTAGCGATTTTAGCAGTGATAACTTTAATTATTTTAGCAGTATTTTATTTCTCATCAACATTTAGATTTATGGTTTTAGGATTAGGATTAGTTGCAATGGGATTCGTAGTTTTACTAGGAACAAAAATAAAAAGATATAATATTAAAGTAGGAATTTTTATAGGACTTTTAGCGACGGGATTTATCTTAATTTTCGCTAGTGGTGTTTTGCAAAACATTACAGCAGTTTCAACATACGAAGATACTAACGGAGATTTACATTGGCTGATAAGTGGAGTTGCGGATAGTGTAGATGAAGGATATATTTTCAGAAATTTACCAGGTGAAAAAACTCTTTCAGACGGAACAAAAATAACGCCAAAAGAAGAAGCAGTTTTAACTGTTTCTAAAAAAGAATCATATTGTTCATATCAATTAAATCAAGTAACGAAAGAAAGATGGACAATAGTAGGAAAAATATCAATGACATACTATGAATTATTATCTTCAGAAAGAACAGCTTTAATAAGCGTAAAAGATGATTCTGGAAGTGAACAAATAATTGACGGAACTTTAACGCAAACAAAAACATTTTATGATAATGGTGGAGAATTAGAATTCAAAAGTTTAGGAATTTTATCAAGTAAAAGAGATTGTACTTCAGGTTCAGATGTAGCTATCTTAATGGTGAATAATGCTCCAAATGTTAAATATAAAACAGAACTTGAAAACTATTTTTATGATTTAAGTTTTTTTAATCCATTAACAGCTTTAACGGAAGTTAGAGACAATATAGGATTTACATCAAATTTCAATGATTACTCTGTTAAAAATGAAAGATTCATAGGAGATTTAGATTTAGGAAATGTACAATTTACAATAGATGCAGACCAAAAATATTATAATTCATTTGTATATCAACCGCCTAAAGAAGTAAAACCATCAGTAACATTAATTATGCTAAGTAAAGTAAAAACAGATTCAAGTTTTTCAGCAAAAGCAATTATAACAAATAAAGAAGATTCTGAAGGAAATGTAGTTATTAAAGCAACAACAACAGATGGCTCTATTTCACCAGAAGGACAAAACATAATATTAAAAGAATCATTTGAATTTCCATTTGTAGTAAAAGCATCATCAAGTGAATCAAATGTAGAAGTATGTGTAGAAGCATGTTCTACATCTTCTCCAATAAATTGTGATGAAGATTGTTCAAGTTATGAATCAGAAGATGATGCAGAAGAAATTGATACCTGTGGAGATGGAACTTGTCAAAATTATGAATCAATAACATCTTGTCCATCAGATTGCAAACTTCCAGCAGAATGTGAAAAAAATTCTGATTGTGAAGATAATGAAGTTTGCAAAGATAGTAAATGTGTAAAAGACGATGAAGGAATTTGTAATTGGTATGAAACTGAATATACAGAAACGCAAAACGATTATGGAGCATTATATTGGAGAGCATATACGCCTTTCATAGACCCAATCGAAACAGAAGTAACAGGATGTAAAACAGCAGGATGGGTAAACATTTCAGCAATAGCAATAGTAATAACAATATTAGGAAGTGTAGCAATAGTTTCAATGAAACCTAAAAGGAGAAAAAGAAAATGATAAGAACAAAATTAATACCAAACGATTTCAGAGATTTTTTAAGTATAATTTCTTTTACTGGATTCCTAGCAATCTTTCTATCTTATACATTTGATATAAGTTGGTTAAATGATAATATGAACGCTGTATTTTTAATTTTAGGTGGTTCTGCTTTTTTAATTGTAGGTAAAGTATTTAGTTTAGGGAAATGGATAAAAGATGGAATTCAACAAAACGAAATTTCTCAGCTTATTGCAATAATTTTTGGGTTGTCTGCAATATTAATAGGAATGTTTTTAGTTGTTGGAGTTGAAATATCTACTAAATTGTTTGGATATATAGGAATTTTAGCATTAGTACCAGCAGTATATACTTTTATAGATTATATAGCCAAAAATAAAAGATAAAATGGCAAAGAAAAAATTTAAGATTGGAAGACCTGATAGATGGGAAGTATTATCAATAATTTTGTATGGATTGTTTTTTTATTTATTTAACGATTTAGTAAATATGATGTCGAGTAGCCCAGTAGGATGGATGGCAGTAGGAACACCTATTTCTGGAATTAAAATTCCCCTAATTAGTTTGCTCTGGATTTCATTCGCATTGTTTCATGTATTTTTATTTATAGTAATCGGTAGAAGTATTTGGAAAAGAAGTTCAACTCATCATTATTATGATTTATTCGCTGGTATCTTTATTGTATTAGGTGTATTTTTATTATTAATCCCAACAATAGTTATGCTAATGGGAGAATCGCCAGATTATATTATGCCATGGTTCTTTAATTTAGGAAGAATTACTGTATATCATATTGGAGTTACGTTTCAGGTAATTGGAATGATTTACTTCGCACTAACAAAATAAAAAATGAAATTTAAAAAAGTAATTAAAGAAGTATTGCTTGACCCAAAACATTGGTTTGGATGGGCTTTAACAACAGGAGCAATAGTAGGAGTATTATATTTATTAGGAATTCATTTATACATACCACTTTATAATGTTGGAATCTTAGCAAGTGTGATTATAATAGTAGACTTAATTAAACATATTACGGAATTACAATGAAAAAGAAAAACAAGTCAAAACTAACGCAATGGATTATGTTAATAGTCGGAGCTATTTTAATGACTTCAAGTTATCTTATATATAAATTTAATGGAGTAATGCCTTTCCTTGACCAAATACATTCTGAAATTTTTGGTGCTGGAATAGTCTTATTTTTAGTAGGACTTATTTGGATATTGTTCAGGATAAGATTAGACTAAATAAATTATAGGAGTATAAAATGAAAAAGAAAACAAAAAAAATATTAAACTATATTGCAATATCTGCTGGTTTAATAGCTATAGGAATTCTTACTTATGGAATCTTCTTTATGAAATAAATTTTATATAACAAAATGGAAACATTAAACTGGTTAAATAATTTTTTGAACTATTATATATTTATATTTATATTTATAAAAACAATAAACACATCATGTTTTAATACTCAACACATGGGTTTAGCATTATTCGGATTAATAGTATCGGTATTTATAATGATTGTAAATTTATTAAACAAAGGAGATGAAATATAATGGCAAAAAGAAAAACAAAGAAAAAAAGTTGGTTTAAAGAAAATATCTTCAACTTTGTATGGCTTGTCTTAATTATAATTATATTTGGAGGAGTTTATTATGGTTATACAAATAATTTAATTGCATTTAGATGGGAAGATAGAGCATCCCCAGAACAACAAGAATTCTTAGATACTACTCCAACAGCAGATTGCAGATTAACAATTTCACCAAGTTCAATTGATTTTGGAGATTTAGTAACAGGAACTATTTGGACTAAGAACCCTACAACCTTTTGTGAAATATTCGCAAGAGAAAAAACAGATGATACTTGGTTAAAAATTGCAGAAGGAACAACTAATTTAGATGGTAATTCAGTAAGCTCAGAAAATATATATGTAGCTGGTGACTTCGTGTTCGCTGGACTATGTGAAGGATGCAGAACAAATGATGATGATTTACACGTAAACCCAGAAATAACAGGAACTTGTACAGATTCAGACGGAAAAGATGAATATAGACCAGGATGGCTTACTATTGATGGAACAATCACTGCTTATGATAATTGTGCAGGAAGTTGGGCAGTAACAGAATATTTTTGTGATGGAGATTTAGAAGATTCAGTAGTTATTGCTTGTGACCCTGGATATATTTGTACAGAAACCAGGTCGGGAGATTATTGTATGTTGATAGTTCATGATGGATTAGAACCAGGAGATGTATTAGGAGAAGGTGGTTATTCATATTACCCAGTAGTACCAGGCGAACTTAAATCTTATGAAATAACTTTAGACACAGAGCCAGGAAATAACCCAATTTGTGCAGAAATAGAAGTAGAAGGAATATTATCAGTTCCAGCTTGTATTCCAGGAATGCCAGTAGTTAAATTTAACTTTTATGATTCAAGTGGATTAGCATGGGGAAGTTCACAAGTAGTAGACTTTTCAAATTATGGAAACCCTCAAGTAGTTCCTGTAACTTATGATGGACAAACACCTTTTAGAATGGAAGTAAGAAATGATGGATTCTGTAATGTAAATGCTCGTTCAAATGTTAAATTGGTGGTGTGTGAATAATGGTAAAGAAAAATTACAATCCGTTTAAAATGTGGGGAAGTTATTTAGGATTAATTATAGGAATTACATTATTACCAGATTTGTTTTCCAAACAAATAGATATTATATCTTATGCCCCTTTATTACTAATTATAATGTGGTTAATCGGTTTCCTAATCGGTTGGGGAATTCATAGTTTAGTTCGGAGGTATAAATGAAAGAAAATAAGAAAAAAAATAAATGGATAGGATGGTTAATCTTTTTCGGATTAATTATCTCAGTATTAGTTCTACTTCAAAGTTCGAGTTTTTTAAGATTAAATATTGAGAGTTATGGACATGGAGATATAGCAACAGGTGGATTTACTTCTCTTTTACAATCTTTAAGAATTGTAGATAGTTATAATTATATAGACGAATCAGGAGAAGGATTTTGTTTTGATAATGATTGTTGGGATGAAACAGATGATATATATTATGATTGCCATGACGAATGTAGTATAACACAAAGTAATTATTGTAGTGACCATTCAGGGGGAATTTATACCGACGAATATGAATATTGTATGGCATCTTATTCAGACGAAATAATAGCTTGTGAAGATGAATGTGAAGCAGTATATGAAGAAACTTTAATGAGTGAATGTAATGAAGAATGCGAAGAAGAAATTTATACTTGGGATGGAACACCAGTAAACGATTTAGGAGCTTTCGCAGTTGTAGCTTTCCCAGATTTTGCAGGTCGTTCTGAATTAATTTGTGAAGATTGGATTATGAATGGTGAATGGGTTTCTCAAACAGATAAAGTAGGATGTATAAATGTTGATGGAATTCTTTGGATTTATTGCGATTCAAATAGTTTAACAAGTGCTGGAGAAGTTTGCGAAACAATAGGAAAAACTTGGACTTGTAGTGAAGTGGAGGCGTTTTGTTCATGAAGAACAAATTATTAGATAAAATAGTATTCTGTACTTTCCCAATAGTTGGAACAATATTTATTATAGCTTTGTTTGCTTTCTTCTGGGGTTTCGTACTTGAAAATAAATTAATGGTTTTACTAATATCAGGTGGAATAATATTTTTATTTGCATTGCTAGGATACTTTAATAAAAAGAAATTCATTAGAGGAATTAAAAGGAAATTTAGATAATGGCAAAAGAATATGGTTCAAAAGATGGAAGCAAGAAAGGAAGAAAAGAAGGCGGAAAAGGCAGAAATAAAACAGATAAATGTAGACACCCTAAAAAATGATTAACGAAACAATAACACAAATAATACCAACTGGATATGTACCAAATTACTTTCTTTATATAGTAGTAACAATTTTACTTTTATCTTTTGTTTCAATAACTTCTGCCTATAAGTCAAGGAAAACAAACTGGGGAAATTTTTGGATGGTGATTCTATTTAGTACGCTGATTATAGCAATAGTAACTGGTTTTTTGATAGCAATGCCAGACATGTTTGCAAATTGGATAACTAAATTCACAAGTCTTTTTAGTTGATATTAATAATATAAAAACAAAAGATATATAAAGTAAAACGACTTAAACAAACTATGGTATCTAAAAAAGTAAAAAGAAGAAATAGAGTAATATTTTTATCATTATTTATTGGTTGGACATTTCTTTTAGTATTCAATTCTTTTACACAAATAATTTCTAATTTCTTACATCTTAGTATTGGAATGTTTATATTAATTGCAGGAGTTGCTATCGCAGGAAGTGTAATTTATGGATTGTGGTTAGCTACTGGAGGTGAATTATGAAAATAAAATTCTTCGACATAAAAAACCTAAGATTATCACTAAAAGCGTTAGCTACAAGCATCGTAACAGGGGTTGTTTGGTCTATTCCTATGTTTTTAGTAAGATATGTAGTAAATCAATTAAATGTAGCAGTGAGCTTAACAATAGGCGTAGTAAGTCTTATAGGATACGTCTACACCTGGGGATATTTAGCTAGAATTGTCTTCAATATAAAAGACTGAAAGGGGGTAATTTAAAATGACAAAGAAAAAATTATTAAACAAGGTATCAAATATTGTATTAATGTTAGTCGGAGTTATTGCTTTAATTGGTGTAGGGGGATTATTTGTTGATGGTGCATTTCTCAATGTAGTAATTCTTAATTGGTTACCACTAATAGTTCACCAAGTAGTAGGATGGATTATTGTTGTAGGAGCATTATTCTCTGGAATAGTATCATTTATGAAGTAAAGCAAAAACTTATAAAAACAAATTAGCTGAGAAAATCGGCATCATATTCAAAAAATTAAAATGGCAGAAGAAAAAAAATATTTAGTAACAGGAAATTGGGAAGGAACAAGCTTAAATGAAATTATAATGGCTTATTCAGACAAACAAGCAAAATTTAAAGCAGGGATAACTAACGGAATCAACGGAAAAGAACTAGGAGAATTTATGAAATCAAATCAAATAAAAGCGGTAAGAAGGGTATGAAATTTAAAACAAAATTAAAAAAGTGGATGAAAAATCATTGGGATGAATCATTGTTAGTAACTTCTTTAATTATTGGGGGATATTTCTTTCTAAAGGCAGTAGGAATAGTATAATGAAAAAAACATTATTTGCGATAATATCTATTTTAGTATGGATTATCGGAGTTTCCATAATTATTTTTAATAATGGATTTCAATTAATAAATTCTCTAATTCTAAATAATAATTTACTAATAAGTTTTTTAGTAGTGACGATTGGTGTATCTGTTTATGGAATTTATAATAAAACAAAATTAAAAAAAGAATTATCTTAGCAATATCTATCAACTTCATCTCTTAAATCAGCGAAGACATCTAACATTTGACAACGACTAAGATACTTTTGATTTTCAAGAACATAATCACATTTTTTTAGACAAAGAAATTTCATAGAATCGGAAGACAAAATCATCTCTTGTTCCATGCAAATATATGAATTCTATTCTTTATAAAACTTTCTATATTATTAATATCAAAAAATTCATTACGATAAATAAGAAAATATAATTTAAAACAAATAAAAACTAAAAATATAATTAAAAAACAACCAATTAAATTTATAAATATCATATTATGCAAATAGAGGAAGAATTACCACAATGATAAATATTCTCCACTACAACCTCTTTAAAATTAGTAGAACTAAATATTAAAACAACTGCCTTAAAAAAATCAATTAAAGAATAAATAGGAGTTTTAATTAAATCTAAATTAGTCTGTCCTTCAATCGGACTTCCAACTATAAATAAATAAAATATTTGAATAAGTAAAAAAGTAAGAACAGCTAAACTAATATTTACAAATCCTTGAGATTGATTAGATAAAAAACTATTTCCAAAAATCCAAACAAACAATTTAATCCAAAGATAAATTAAATAAGCATTAGAAAACAAAGCCCATAAAATTAATAAAAAAGCAAAGATTCCATCAAAAGAAGCACCATTAGTAATAATATCCAAAGAAGTAATTTGAAGTCCTTGAGTAATATTAAAAAATCTTTCTCCAAGAGCTTTAAGAATTTCAGTTCCACCACCATTTTTAATACCTAAACTAATTGCCTGAATAAATAAAACAATAACAAAAATATAAGCTACCTTAATTCTAAACAAACCTCCAAGAATAGTTCCTGTACTTCTTTTTGTAGCACCAGCAATAGCAGATAAATTAGCCATTATCCACCAATATAATAAGGTTTAGTTATAGGAATTCCAAGAAATCTAAAAGTAAAATTAGTAACAAGTAGTTTTTCAAATTCATTAAAAGGTTCAGCATCTCTAAGCCACCAACTTAATTTTGAATTATCAACCCTTATAACATTTTTATACCCATTAACTCTTTCAACAGATATAAATTTATTAATTTCTAAAAATTTAATAAGACTATTTAAATAAATATTATTCTCCGAATCACAAGTAGCTTTGATTATGTCTTTTTTATATACCTCTCCAACAAGAGAACTAATTTTTCTTGCTCTAACCCAAAGAGAATAATTTTTAAAAATAAAATCTTGATTTACTTCAATAATCTTATCACCCACTTTCATAAAAACACTATATAAATTATCATCCCTTTTCATTAAAGATAATAAGAATAACACATATATAAATGTTTAGTTAGGGTTTTAAATAGTTAAATATCTTATATAATTCATGGAAAAGAGCTTGGTATCTCTACAAAAGACTAATTTAATAGTGCTGAAAGGAGGTTTTAAAAATTATGGAAAATTTAAGTAAAATTGGCAAAGATGGTAAAGGAGGCAATGGAATGATGATTTTTGGAGTATTAGTAATTGTATCTCTGATTGGATTGTTAGGTTATATGACAGTAGGTCAAGATATAACTACTACTACTTTTGAGAAAGCACCTGCAAAAGGTTGCCCTGATTCAACTGGTATTCTAACTGTTCAAGATAGAAGTATTTTAGTTGGCGGAACTGCTCCATCTAGTCCTACAATAACTTGTGGTATTGATGGCGGTAAGATTCTAACAGCTGTAACATCTGGAACAACTACATTCGCTGTAGGAAGTGCTTTAGAGTGTTTAATTAGTGATACTG
>Ga0222694_1000098_pt1 | contig 23322 bp, 38 predicted proteins | sample AntAcemetage1333_FD_181145 | JGI IMG/M metagenome (GOLD analysis project Ga0222694, IMG submission 181145) | Saline water microbial communities from Ace Lake, Antarctica - #1333 | ecosystem: Environmental > Aquatic > Non-marine Saline and Alkaline > Saline | place: Antarctica: Ace Lake...
CTCGGCGAAATGGGGCCATAATACACGAGACTCGTTTTTGACTTCACCATTGTTATAAACACGCCAAATTTTGATATCACTCATATTCGGTTCCACCTACAACTTTAAGGGATGTTAAAGAATTCTTGACATCAGCTTTATGATTTTGAAGAGCTAAACCCCTATCATGAGTATTCTTACCGGTGCCAATATCTTTTTCAAAAAGTTTGGTAACAGTTTGTACTGCGCGACGAGCTTTCAAGAGAACAATAAACTGTTCCCCGGACTCTTTTGAGAATGTTGAAGATTCATTAACAACCGAATCTTGGATTGGTCGATCTTTTGAACGAGCTTTTTCGCTCATGTGTGGGAATTTTTGTTTAGTCATTATCTACCCTTTCACTGCTACGTGGATAACACTTTCGTAATCATCAATACCGTAATTATAATTAATTGAATAAACCGTACCATTGGTTCCGTCGTGGGATATCGTTTCACCTATTCTTGGAATATATGTTGGGTTATCTACCGAAAAGTGCATATCACATCTTCTTTCAAGAAAATTAAAATTATCCGAAATCCACATTCTTGTTGGTTCTTTATTACTCATAGTAGACATCCACTCCCAAATTTAATAGTTAGTGCTTCAATTAACTTATCCATCATATAAACCTTTTTGTTTTTCCTTTACATACAATATATAAGGGTTTACACCGAAATGTAAACCCCCTAAATCAAATTAATTTTAATTATTTTCAGTCTCATCAGGTCGATGAAACACAAATTCATCATACATCTCTCGAAGTTTATCTCTAAGCTCCCCAACCTCATCTCTAAGTTTTCGATTTTCATCTAGTAACTTATCGATCTGAGTACTCATTCTATTAAATGTACTATTAGCATCGTCTATATTATTTTTTTTATGTTGAGTCCAAAAGTAGATTCCCACAAAAGCGATAGATATAAACAAGGCAATATTAGGTGAATTTGCTCCAATTAAGGCTATTATTGCTTGTATTTCCATGTGTATTTTTCCTTAGTATTAGAGTACATAGTCATACATAAAGTAGAGTTCGCCAACAAAAATGACCTCAATAGTAAGAGATCCTATGTGTATTTATGATAATTAGTTGATTTAAATCAATTTTATTGAGGGTTTTGATAGAATTCATATTCAAGTTTTTGTATATTATTTTTGATACCTCTATAGAATATAAACTGATCATTATTTTCCCACATCAGTTTAATAGAAGAATCATATACTTCCCAATCACTAAAAACATCAGGTCGCCCATCTTTTAATTTTTTAAAAAATGTAGGACTTTTGTCTCGTGTCCAAACAACTAATTTATATTCGTCTGGAATAGAATCTAAAACATATTCAAGTTCCTGAAAATCATCAATCTTATCTAACAGTTTATTCCCGTCCGTTCTATATTTAGGAAATACGAAATACCTACTAAACACTCTAACACATTCGTCATTTAGAATTTGAGTACCAGATATGAATACTGGTTTATCGTTTTCAACATCATACACAACATTATAGAATAACATGCTACCAAAATTAATATTACCATACGCATAGTTATATGATAGTCGATCGCGACGACGCTCTAACTGTAATGAACGAAAGGTTTGATCACACATTTTAAAATCTTCTTCAGACAATTCTTCGTTTATTTCGCCATTAACAATATATGGTATTACCCTAAAGCCGCATTCTAGATCTTTCGATTTCATAATGTTATACTCACGATCTTTCTTCTTCCTGAAAATATATTTCGGTTAACAATTACATCTTGATATTTTGAATATTTTTCTTTATACAAATATAATTGGTCTTCAATAGTGTTTAATGTTAAATTTTCTAACCATTTATTTTTTGGTTGTTCTGAACACGGTTCCTGAATTATCGCGTGCGGGGCATTATAAAATTTATGCAATCTTTCAAATAATTCCATATGTGTTTCTGGTTCATATAATAGTACACCCGACCATATTAGACAATCAACTTTGAAATCTACATCAATCTTTTCAATGTCATTCCATGATGCGCATCTATATTCTATATTGGGTGAATTTGACCATACGGCATTTGCATAATCTATAGGTTGTGGACTCGTATCAAATCCCATATAATTGTAATCGTAATACCCTCGATCATATAAAATATCATTAACTGGACCGTGTCGACAACCAATGTCGACAATTCCCTTATATCCATTATCAATAATTATGTCGGCTTGAATCTCAAATATCGGTAGAGCTTCTTCGGTGTCAAGATAATCCATAGATCGGAATAAATATTCTTCCTTTAATGGCACCTTTACCTCTTCATCAAAAGAATCCGGTAAACGAGGCCATGGCATACCATTTACCTTGTTTACCGGTTTCCAGTCATATAGTGTTTTGTCTATATTATTTCTTATCATTCAAAAAGCTCTATATTCATTACACAATCTTCGTTTGTTTTACATTTTTGAAAATTATCAGCGTCGTTAAACGTCATAAAATGTTTTGCGTCTGTATCTCGCATAACGGTTTCTAAAAACTCTAATGAAAGACCTGCTTTTAAAAACCACACCGTCATATCTAAGGTGCTACTAACTCCTGCATCAAACATTTCTACAAGTTCAGCAGGTTCAATAGGTTCAGGTTTAATTCCCGATATAAACGAAGAAGATGCAGAAGCTCTAGTGGGCCTATGAAATCCTAATACACCGTTAATTGTTAAGTCGTTACTTGGGGCTACAGCTACAGCGCAAGCACTCATACATTTTTCATCAACGATTATAGGAATATTTTTAATTGTTTCTCTAACACTATCAATGACACTTATTACACCGCCACGACTGTTAAAGACAATATATTCAGGATCATATTCATCTACTGCCTGTTGAAGAAGGCGATCGGTATCTTGATGAAAATACCCATTATAATACAAATATTTGTTATCTTCTGCATCGACCTCTGTTGAGATCTCAAAATTGAAAAAAACAATATGACGGGGTGAATATGGGGTTGGTGCATAAATTTCTGCGGAAGCTGTTGATGCCGCCAATGCTATTGTTAGTGGTATGAAAAATTTCATTATATAGTTCTCCTTTGATACTATATACATAAGGGTTTATTTTTGAATTTAAACCCCCTTAGTGAAAAAATTTCCATTGTCCACCTGTTCCACTAATTCTTTCCATCCGCCGGATTTTAGATTCAATTGGATTTGAACCCACCATTTATGTGTACCATCATTTTGGACTGTATGTGTATATTTTAGACCATTATGAAGAATGGGAATAACATTACCCATAGCATTTACTCGATATTCATATTCATAAATTGGTTTGTTATTATCATCCAAATAACTCAATATATATTTTATTGGTGTGATGGGAAATATGAGTACATTACCATTATCCTTATGAGGAATTAATGATGCGTATGGTAATTTTTCGGTGAGATATGCTTTTATAGGATTTTCAGTAAATATATCAGGATTGATAATATCATACAATCTAAAATCTTGTTGGGTTCTTGGTATTTCATAACAGTTAATACCATCAATCCATTCTATACCTTTACCCTTATTTTTAATCAGTGAATATGGGTTAAAGATATTAGCCAACATAGGCATTTCTAGATTATAATCACTCATTAAACATATTTCCGCTATTATAAAGATCTACTACATCTTCAAATTCCCAATCTTCATTTCCAAAATAAATTCTGAACGAGAGCATTTTTCTTTCGCGTTTATCTAAGACCGCATGAGGGTGTTTCGTGTTTAATATCGTCGGACATCTATACGTGTGTTTATAAATTACATTATAATCATATGGAACGTCATCCTCATATGGTCTGGTGTAAAAATCAGAACCAATCTTATCCATTCCTTCTTCAATATTATCCGTAAAAACAATATCATAATCATTAGGTTCAATAGGATATATGACTACAGCATTGCGGCCGGGCGCGTTGTCTATATGGGGACGCATCCATTTACCCTCATGTTTAACCGTGAGATATGGATCTATAGTCGTCTCGCCTTCAACAAAATCTCTGTTTATATGAGATATTCCATCAAAGATTCTTTTGTCGCGGACCCTATACCACGTCTGACCGTCCCACGATCTCTGATCTTGGGAAAGCAATTCAGCACGTAACGACCAAAGTTCTTCTTTGGGTGGTAACAGATCCACAAATTCAGGAACTTCAATTAGATATTTATTTACTATTTGATTATCTAAAATCATGGTCATACAACACATGATCTGGAAAGCGTTTAATACTTCTATCTAAAATAGCGTTATGCTTTTCTACATCCAATATTCCTGATATGATGATTTGACACCTATCTCTCATTTTAAAACCTTCATCAGCACCGTGTTCATATACAGAACCATCATAGACAAATGCATCGGTTTCCTCTGGTAATACTGGGTATATTTTAGTGGCACCACTGTCCTTTGTCATAAAGAAAACTTCCTTTTCAGGCTCAGTAACTCGACTCCACCTTATTCTGTAACACGACGGAGACTGTTTTCTAAGAATCGGGGTCGCGCTAAAAGGTTCATCGTAATGAGGAATAGTTTCTTTCGGGGGTGCGACGAATGCAAGTTGTCGTATATGAGTGAATGGTAATTTTTCAATATATTCTTTAACGTGGGGTAATTCATAGTCTACCCAATCCCACCAATCACCATTCCCGTATGGATGAGTGAAGAAGTTTTGTTTTAAAAATAAAACATTACCAGCACCAAAGCCACAGTGAAATTTCGCATTAGGAAAACGCTTATCTAATGCATCGCCATACAATAAATCGTGTACATGATCTGTATCTACTTCGAGTTTTGGTAGATCTAGAGGAGTCCAAACAATACCTTTATGACCTTTATATTCCTCATTTATTTGAAGATCGTTATATGTAGGTCTATCATCTTTAGGTGCTAAATTGGAATAACCTCTTATGGGTGTACCATCATCATTGAAATCTAATTTATGTTTTTCTATTCTATGTCTTAACATTGTATTCCTTACCATAACCACACTACGAATGAATATCTGGTACCTTTAGTAACAGGCATAACTTTGTGTGGATATAAAAAATTAGAAGGGAACATTATTATTTCCCCGGCTTTTGGTTTTATGTACGTGTCTTCCCAGAATTTTAATTCCCCTCCCTCGTAATTATCATTTAACATGCACAATGCTGTTAAAATAGGGATGCCGCGTTTTGTCCCATCAAACTGGTTTCTAACATGGTCACAATGCGTGTCCATACCAGATCCGGTTGGGTACTTAATATAATGTGCTTGACTATTTCCAGTTAAATACGAGAACCACGGGAGATCTGCCAAGAAATCTGTGACGTATTCTTCACCAACTTTTTTAATTTTTTCTTGGATGAATTTAGATACATCATGATCTTCCGGTAATCTAGCATCATAATATGCGATCTCGGGATTTTCTGTTACACATATATTTTGGGAGGGGCTATCATATGGATATTCTCTCCAAACATTTTCAAAAGCTAAGTCTGCAATGATTTCAGAGCATTGATCCGATGGGATTAGTCGCTGTTTGAGTAAATATGCTTCTACATCGCGCTTCATGATATGTTACTATAATCGCTCGCGATGCGCCAAAGAAGTCTGTTTTTATCAAGAACCGGGGTTCGTCTATGTAGAGTAGTAAATTGGTCCATGAATAACAAATCTCCTTTTTTAAATATATGATGATATTGATATTTTGATTTGAAAATAATTTTCTTAAGTTTCTCGATCATTTCAACATGATCAATAACGGTTTTACCATGCCATGCTTTTGTGATAAAATGATATGGAAAATAGAAATAATGATCTCCAGTATGCGGATGAACACCTACAAGAGGTCTAATACTACCTTTATTTTGACTCATGAATTCCAGCTCAGGATCGTCATCTTCTAAGTGATACATTGTGTTATTTTGAAATTTTAATCGGATTTTAATGTCGCACCAATAATCTCGTTCTTCAGCAGGGAGATCGTAAAATGGATCTGACGTCTGGCAGACACTTAATGTAGTATTAATATCCTCTTCAACGCAATATAGACCGATAAGAATTTTATCTATATTGTGTCGAGAGTTCCCATTACTGTGCCAACCAAGTTCAGTGTCACCGAACATACCAATTTTCTCGCCGTCTACACGTTTACCCGTTACAAGAAATATTTCTGGATATTCTTTAGGATTCATGAATAAACCAGGGGCTTCACATTCACCAAATCGCTTACATAAATCGATAAATTTTCTTTCATCAAGATCTTGCTCATTATATACGACATAACCCGTCGACTGTATAACGGCTGCAATATGTTCTAAATGGGGTTTATTGTAATCAAATAGCTGCGAGGTCATCTTGTCCGTCCAAACTAAACATTAGAGCAATTCTAGGTTTATCACTATTATTATAAACTGCATGAGCAAATCCTGTGTTCAAGAAATACGCTTTACCTGCTTCAAGATGAGTATCAAACAAATGATTTCTTACTTTGAACGCATTTTTAACTTCAAAGTTTGTATAAATTGGTACAATAATTCTTACTGCATATGTTGGGTCATAATCAATATGCATAGGTATTTCTGTTTGAGGCGCCAATTTTGTTATTCTTACGCGCATGACGGGCGCGAGAAACTGATCTGTGATTTCTTGAAAATAACTATCAATGAAATCTTCAGTCGGTTTTTTATAAAGCGCTTCTTCTTTTCTTCGAATTCGTTCTTTAATATTATCAGTGAATTCTAAAGGGGGTCCGTCTAATTCAGTTAAGTTAATCTGTTCAAAATTATCATATACGTTCTTCACCAATTCTGCGTGGTTTTCACATAGGGCAGGATTAGCAGTCATGACATCAATAAATTTATTAGAAATTTCATCACACGCTTTTTGTAATTTTGGTAAATCTATCTTAATTTGATCTAGACTTTCATATGCCGGTAATTGATATTTTCTTCTCATAATTCCTCCAATAATGGGGTTATGCACAATCGTGCTTTAGTTCCATTTCTTCGTCTTCTTATATAATACTTATCCTCTGATGTAGCAATAATACAAGAATCACTAGGTTCTAAATCATATTTTTGACAAACTAATAATTGATATGGTATTAAAAGTTCGTGTAAATAATCGGGCGGATATCGCTCCATAATTTCATCAATAAGTTCTGTAGTTGCATAATTCCAGCAACCAAATGACTGGGTATGTTTTAATGTAGCGTGGGGTTTCTTTGAATATACAACTCCAGCTCTTTGACCGATAAGACCCCACCCCTTACTAAAACTAAACATGATTTGTTCGGTATTTTTAGGAATGCGCGTTTGACGTATTTCTGTGGAACCAACGTAAGCGCAATCTAGAATAACAGGACACCCGATAGCATCAATAGCATCTATATCTTCATCAGAAAGAAAGTTACCATCTATAGCAGACGGATTACTTATATAAAGAACTTTATTAGACCATAAGTGATCGAGAGTTACTTTATACCCAACGCCACCGACCATATGTGGCCATTCGTAATCTCCTATCAAAGATTGCCATGGTCTGGTTTCTGATAATTTCCACAGATTTATAGCTTCAGTAGCTCCGGCTGTTATATAAGAATATTCAAAGTCCGCGGTATCTACAATATCACTTATCCATTTTCTGTGGTGAAATAGAACATATGCTAAATAATCTTCGATCTGTTTTGGTCTAGGATACGTATCGCCGAGAGATATTGTATCTAGGGTCTTTTTTATACTATCACTCGTTGGGGCAAACACATATTGATTATTTTTTAACGAAGAACTTTTCAGCAAGGTAACCTCCAATGTCGTATTTTCCTAATCTAATACGTCTATAATTATCATGATGATTTTTGTGATATCCCTCGCCCGCGACAATTAGATTCAAGATTGGGACATTGCGTACTTCAGTTGGATCTACATGACACGCTGTGTTGATTAAACCAAAACCTATTTTTGCAACGATGAATGGTATTAAAACAAAACCTAAAAAGAGATATGGACTAATAAGAAATGTTACTATCCATATGACAGCAGCTATCTTAAACCAATGTTTATGACAAAACACAAGTCGTGGATTTTTATATAAATCTCGAGCATATTTTAAGGGTATTTTTGGAACTGACCAAGTAGTGGAAAGTACTTTCCAAAAGCCGACATGAGCTGGGGCATGAGGATCTTTTTCTGTTCCAGAGTAAGCATGGTGCATTCTGTGTGATGCGATCCAACCAATAGGCGATCTGATCACAGCAACCATTAACATAAAGAGTCCTACGTTTTCAAACCAAACTGGAACATCAAACTGTTTATGACAATAGTGTCTATGTAATAGAATTGATGCTCCAAAATGTGAAATAATCTCAGACCATATTATACCTAATATTATTGTAATTAAAAGAGTCATGTAACATCCTGTTTATTCTATTTATCACGCATAAAAATGGGAAGCTAACCGTTGGCTTCCCGCGGATCTATTAAGCGATCAACCCATTCTAGTAACGGAGGAGGTGCTAGAATTCGAGTGAGGCACCGACATAGAAGTCGCCCCAATTTACATCTGCATCAACCGTAGTATAACCATATAGAGTTACACCCTCTGCAGAATATTCAACGCCAAGTTCAGCTACGCCAAAATCGATGTCCTGTAGATCAAAAACGGTTTCTGCATAAACAGAGAAATCGTCATATGAGTAATTAAGATTTGCGGTATAGTTTACAGCAAGCTCTTCAGTAGTGACATTATATTCTGCTGCGACAGTATTGTCAAGAGCAAAATCATAACCAAGATCGAAAGCACTTGCAGTAGAAGCTACACCAGCGAGTCCGAGAACAGCAACTGCTGCCAATAGTACATTTTTCATCATAAATTCCTTTTGTGTTTGATGATTTGGTAACGGATTTATTTATGTCCCAATACTCCGTTCAATAATGAGACAAATTCTTCATGTGACTATTTTATCACATTCCCAACGCTTCTTTGTAAAGTTCAAGAATGGCTTCGGTTTCAGAAACTGACTGAGGATCTTTCTTCCGAAGTGCTACCAACATGCGGATAATCTTAGTATCATACCCACGAGATTTGGCCTCGGCCATCACCTCCTTCTCTTGGTCCAAGAGATCTTTTCGCTCAGATTCAAGTCGTTCATAACGTTCTATAAAACTGCGAAGTTCTCCAGCGGTTACTCGATATTGACTTTCTGTTTCACTCATAATCTAATTCCATCCAATTTGTTTAGACGCAGCAGTATGTTCCACTGGCCCTGGGTATTTCTTTTTAATTTCTTCCTGGAACATTTTATATTGTTCAGGGTCAGAAAACATAGGATCTCCCATAGGAGCAAACCTCTGTTTATTTAACAACACCAAATAAGTGGCGTTTTCAAACCATTCTTTATCCATAATATATCTCCGTGAATTTGTGAGCCCGTTCTGTTGCTAGGTGGAACTCATACCCCATAGAATCACGCTGCTAGGCGTAGTTCCATAGGTGCTTTGTTATCGTTTGCACTTACGTGTTTTGAGCCGATATGGTGTGCTCATCCAGTAATCTCCACTTCATCCCCAACGCCTGTCGATCCTATTTCGACCCCAGCAAAAATATTATTTTACTTCAACAGCGTAGCTCAGGCAGCATAGCCGTATCTATTATGTATCCCGCTAGGGACCTCTTTTCCTCATCCATCTTCTACTCTTGGAAGAGAGGTAATAATATTCATGGTGGAGTCGCTGGGTACCGCCCCCAGGTCCAGAACATCTTTGTGTCGTTTCATCGACTACATATTCCCGTTTAAGGGAAACTTATCATTTCTAAATCCTAACTTTAGAGTAATACTCTATTTATATTATTTATATAATATCACACTCTAAGTGGATTGTAAACCCCCATTTACCAAATATAGGGTTTATCTTTTTGGTGGACTATTTCATATCCGCGATCTTCCCAACCTTTTGCTTCATCCTCAAATTCAACATATCCAGCTACATATTCACCAGCTTGATCGGTACCAATTACCCAATATTTTTTCATCCGGCGCAATCTTTATTAATATTTTTCATAACTTCTAAATCGGTATATGGATAGGTTGCAGCTACAATGGTTGCTTGCATCCAACCTAACCATCTACATTTTTTAGTGTCGCTCATGCTTTTGGAATCTCTAGACCAACGAAACCACATATCTTCTATATGTTCATAGGTCATTTCTTTACATGGGGCTTCTCTCCAATTATTCTTTTGCTGGAAAGCAACATTTCTTGTTAGCTGACCCGCTCGATCTATATTCATAGATGTTCCCCGCGTTCATGCATTTCAATTAGGTCTTGCGCAAAGAATTTGATTTTATTCAAATCATATAATGTCGATGCACCGTCCTTTTCCCCGAGTCGATAACACGATTTAAAAATATCACCGCGTGACTTACTCATCGCTTTGTGTGATATTAAATGTCGTAGTTCGCTCGCGTGATCGGGTAGTTCATAATAGGATGTTGACAATCCTGTTGATACAATTTTCTTTTTTTCTTTTATCATGCTTTAATCAATATTCTTTCTTTTTCATAAATTTTTTGAAGCAACAAATAGTTGCCTGTAATTTCAATCTTCTCACCATTATCACAATAACCAATTAAAACATTTCTTTTTTCATGAGAAAATTGAAATCTAATATTGTCGTAGTCCCCACCGGAATTTTGATATGCTGCCATGTTATCCTCTGTAAAAAATATGTTTACCTATTATGGCGACTCTATCAAAACTAGGGACCCAATAGGGGTTTGCGTAATTAGCGTGATAATATGTAGCTCCATATGTAGGATCATCAAAATATTCATAATTTTCATATAAATCTTTTGCGATGGTATAAGCGATTTGATATGCAATTGGCTCTGCTGGAATATCAGATTTACCATCATGGGTCCAGCTGAATTGTTCTGTTTGCCAAACTACTTTACATACTGTATCGCGAAATCCATTAGCATCTCTACGATTAAGAGTTACCCAAGCCACTGCGACTTGACCATCTATATCTTCGCTTCGTGCTTCAAAATATATGTTATCAGCGAGACATTTGATTTCATCTGCTGAATCTGCTAAAACTGGTGTCCCCAGTCCGAGGACTAAGGACACTGCTGCTATTTTAAGTTTGTTCATTTTCTGCTCCTATAGTACTAATATAAGTGTTCTGGAGTAGAATGTAAACCCCCTTTTGGTTATTTATTCCATAAGAGGTTTATAGCCAAGCGCCCAATTTTCAGCTTTATCTTCGACAATATTTACCGGATCTCCAGCAAATTCCTCATCAAAGAATTTATTACCAACACCGTCAAAATATTCGATGTTATAGTTACCCGTTTTTTCATCGAGTTTAACAATAGCCTTACCTTGGCTATTTTCTGCTTTATGGGTTGAGATTATTCTAGACATTAAGTCTCCTTCTCTACAAAATTATTAATTAGCGGGAATACACCAGATAAAGCTTCTGCACACCCAAGTGCAATTTCCCTATGTTCTTTTTGCGTGCCGTGTCCCGATCTTAAATTCACATAATGAACCCAAGAACGAATGGTACCTTTCATATAAAGTTTAGAAACCGTATTACCCTCAGGCAATACTGATCGGGCTTGTTCCTTTGCAATACCATTTTCTATTGCCCAAGAATAATTATCTTGTGCATTCTTATTATGTCGAGTCTGTCGGATATGCCATTGAGCTGCAATCTGTTTTTGTTTCTCATCGTTTACGTCCATATTTATAGAATTTTGTCTATTCTTATGGTCTTGTAGACGGGCTTCGCGCTCAACGAATGATAGATCTTTAGTAGGATCTGCATAACGCTGTGAGAATTCCTGGAACGAGAATGAGCGATGACGAAGAATCTGTCGAGCAATATCACGGGTAGTGATAATCTCCAGAGTCGCGCCAACCATTTCTAGCGGACTCCAGTGATCATTATCTATCAGATATTTAATCAATTTATCATTAGTATCAGTATTCAACTGATTACTAGGGTTACTTACGCGAGCGGCGTACGCAATGATATCTTGAAGGGATTCAACGCCTGGTAAATTAATATTAGGGTTTACCGTGTCACTGCAGAGCAGGGTTACCTTACTCATGTAGCGTACTCCCCTGCAGCTGGTTTCTTATCCTTAGTATTCCAGTCGTCTACTTTCCAAACAGTCTTTGCATCAACACGAATGAAACGTTTATTTGTTTCAGTCTTGTTTGGGTTTTCAATAGTAAGCATAACCTTCTTACCTTTATGAAACGCAATCAACTGGTTCATGATTCTGGAACCTGACGCCATGTAATCGCGGCGTTGTCCTTTTACTTTTTCGCGTGACACACTGTGGCGTTCGCCTTTAGATGTGTACTTTTGACGTAGTCTTTTCTTACCCATAATTTATTCCTCATCTATAACAACGACATCTTGTTCGTCGTCTATTTTAAAATTTTCAAATTTTTGTAATTTACCAGCACTTGCTTTATCATAATCTGGGGTATCATTAACAAGATCTTGTTGATCGTCATTTACGTCAAACAACCTCATTTTTGCTCGATCTACCCCAATTACAAATTTCTTAAATGCTAATACATCAGCATACCTATTCTTTAACTGTTTTATTAATAATTGACCTAATTGTTGTAATTCTTCCGTTGTAATAAGAGCGAACATAAAGTCTGCCGTTGCCGGTAATCCAAAAGATTCTGATGTATCTTCAAGACCGACATCACTATTTGAAAAGCCAGATCTATTTGTTTGTGTTGCAGTTACAATAGGTAGATTATTCTCTACAGCCAATCCTCTTAATTCTTCTGCAACAGCCTTTATATAACCATATGAGTTAGAGGCTGCAGCAGCACCTTTCATTCTAGATGATGCACAGATATTGAGATAATCAATATAAATGATATCTGGGGTGAAGTTCTTTTTTAGTTTAAGTTCTTTTAAAAGTGCTCTGAAGTGTCCAGCATTTGCTTGACCTGTAGGATACTCCTTAATAATTAATTTACCGGACGTCTTTCTTTTTAAATCTGATACCTTACTCGTAAACATCTCTTTCGACATATGTTTAATTTGAGGTATATCAACATCAAGAAGATTTGCGTCAATACGTTCAGCAATTTTTTCTTCAGCCATTTCTGCAGTAATATAAAGAACATTAAGACCCCGAACCAAATTTGACGAAGCAAAGTGGCACATCGCCATAGATTTACCGACGTTAGTTCCAGCAAGAATAACATTTAGTGTTTTTCTGGGTAATCCACCGCCGGTAATAATATTAAGAATTTCAATATCAAACGGAATTCTTTCTTCTTCTCGATGATAATATTCATATCTATCATCTGCAGCTTCAATAAAATCGTGACCAATATTTGTATCAAATGAAACTGATAGCGCCGTACTCAAAAGTTCAGGCAAAGCGTTTTTAGTTAGTTCTTTATGTTTACCATCAATAATCGTAAGTGATTCCATGACAGCATTGAAAAGTGCTCGATCCTGACACCAGCGTTCTGTTGTTTCCATAAGCCATTCTTGATCCGTTTCTTCAGACGAATATAGCTGTGGTAATTCTTCTAGTGTCGATGAATATTGTTGATCGGTAACGTGTTCAGCATCGTCTAATTCGATTTTGAACATTTCAAATGTTGGTGCTTTATTATATTTTGTAATAAAGTTTTTTGTCTCTTGAAAAATAATCCTATCTGTTTCTTGAAAATATTCTGGTTGAATAAACGGTAGAACTTTTCTCATATAATCTTCGTTGGTTAGGAGATTTCTAAGAATAGCTCTTTCTATACTTACTTCCATTAAACCTCCTGGAGTTCTACGCTCTTCTCTATAATGTTAGATAGTATCATACCCATGTGTGTTTGTAAACCCTCATCTTCAATAGTTAACTCATTATCTGGTGAACGAATTATTTCAAAATCGAAATTTAGAAATTCACCTGTGTCATCAAGTTTGAGTGTACCAAATTGTATAACACTCTCTACAAAAATACCATTTAGAATTCTAATTTGCCAGAGCTGATCTTGGCCCGTTTTTTGAACCTGACCCATAACTGGGACAAGTTCATAATCTACATCTTCTAATAGAGATACGTGCTGATCTATATTATTCATCGTCAATCACCTCCTCAAATTCTTCAAAGTTAATTAATTCTTTATGACCTATTGAATATAATTCTTCGACAAAAGTCGTGAATTTTTCATTAGCCAATAGAGGATCCCAGAATTCTGCATTATGAGTATCCTTTTCATAATAGACCTTTTCTTCAATTTCGCCCGTGTCGGAATTCATTTTAGAATAACCTAAGCTTTGACCTTTTTTACCCTTATGAATAAATTTACCAAGAACAGCTACTTCCAAAAGACCCGAATATGGTTTTACAAATTCTTCCCATGAAACTGAGATAGGAATTTTAGCACCCTCTTTTAGATACCTCGATTTTTCCATCTTAATAATAAAGTTATATCCAGTCACACCTTTTGCATCAGAAGCTTTACCCTCTTGACGTCTACCAATAATCCAGATTGTGTCTGCAGAGTAATAAATACCTGTACCACCTGAAACAATATCCTTTGGATATAGACCCATTTCTTTATATGTGTGGTTAACAGCAATGAATGGGATATCATTCAAATATAATTTTGGTGTAACCATTCTGAACAGACTTTTGAAGGCCTTCGCGCGTGTCATATCCGCGACAGATTTTCCTGCCTCAGCATCATCAGTTTCTTTCATCGATGCAATGTTACCTGCAGAGTCAAGAATAATTATCACTTTATCTTTGCGATCTATTTCTTTAAGCTGACGTACAATGTCAAATTTTAATTCTTCGATTGTTGTTACAGGGGAATGATACACTTGGTTCGGGTCAATTCCAAATGATTGGAAATAAGATTCTTTAGATCCGAACTCAGAATCATAGAATAGAAGAACTGCATCTTCACCATGTTTTCTTAAAAACGCTGCGGCGATTAACAATGCGAAATTACTTTTAAAGTGTTTTGAAGGTCCAGCAAAAACAGTAACTCCTGCTGCAATTCCTGAATTAATAGTACCACCTAATGCTACATTAATCATAGGCACACCGGTGTCTACGATATCAAGATTTTTAAACACCTTTGATTCTGTTAGGACGGCGGAATGTTTAAGTACGCTCGTCTTTTTGATTTTATCCATTAATCCCATTTTTATTCCTTAAAATTTACTTTTTGTTCTATTTCTCGAGAATCCATGGAGTAATCGCGTCTATACGCGTTATTGGCTAGGATTACCTCATTTAGTACTGTAAACTCATCTTTTGCAAATTTAGCAAAAGCTTTGCTATCTTTTGGAAAACATGAGCCGCCAAATCCCCTTTTATTGTCAAAACCTGGGGCTTGTGTGTGACTATATCCAACCCTAGGGTCAGATCCTATCGCATTTATTACCTTATTAAAGTTTCCAGTACTTCTATTATCTATAACGTCTTTAAATTGGTTAAACCATAGTGTTTTTGATGCGAGATACGTGTTAATTCCATACTTCACAAAACTTGCTTCTTCTGCACTCATATAAAATACTTCACACGGTCTACATCTAGAATGATTCTGATATAGATCAAACACCTTAACACAATATCCATAATCTACTCCACCAAGAATATGAAATATAGGATTAATAAAATCCTCAATTGCATTTCGTTCTGTTAAAAATTCCGGATTATAAACTACTCTAAACGATTTTGACGATAACGATTTTGCGTCGTCTGGTGGTATTGTTGATTTAATCACAATGTTTGTCATTATAGTAGTTGATACTAATTTTTGGGTTATATCAAGAACAATACTAGAATCCACTGATCCATCAGCACTCATAGGAGTAGGTACACACACAAATATGAAATCTTGATCTGCTTTAATATCTTCTAAATCTGTTCCATATTTTGGGTCTATAATATCAATATTATTACCTCGAACATCTAGCGCATATTCTAGGGATTTTCCAACAAATCCGTGACCTACAATTGTTATATTCATTCTACTAAATATTCCCATTTAACGCCGGACTCTTCAAACATCATAGTTGTGAACTCCCAGGATTCTCTCCATCGTTCAAAATCAACAGTAGGTTTTGGAAGAACTACTCTTTTAATTCCTGCTTGAATTATACCCTTTGCACATTCTGAACAAACCGGTAATCCGTAGACATATAAAGTTGCTCCATTCAAAGAAAGACCGTACCAAGATGCATTATATATGGCATTCATTTCTGCGTGAACAACCAATTTATATTTCGTCGGTCTATCATTCAATCTTTCTTCAGAGTCTGCTATACCTCGGGGAAATCCATTATAACCCATACTTAAAACTTGACCCGTTTTTGATACTGCAACTGAGCCAATTTTACTAGAAGGATCTTTAGACCACTTCGAGACTTCTCTTGCAAGTCCCATATATTTTTGGTCCCACGTCATGATTTTATCGGGTAAAATTAAATCGCACATACATTCTTTATGTAATCCACACGCACATCCACCGCCTTGATCATATTTAGCCATTATACATTTCCTTCCAAATTCGATTATTAGTCAATCTTTGTTCCATTGGGAATTTTTTAATTCCTGGGATCTTAAGAGGTTTCTTGGCCCGCAAAAGAATATCTTGTGGGACATAGGATTCAAATACACTTTTAAGCATTTCTTTATCACCCATTCTATTTTCATATGGTACTCGAAGAGCATATTTAATAACCTTTGGTGATAAAAATGGTGCTCTTAATTCCACCGTTGATCTCATCATAGTTCGATCAAGTTTTGGTAGATGATAGTATGGGAGCTCTAAAAATATATCTGAATGTTGAGAATCATATTCTTTTGCTCTTCGATATCCGCCGAATAACTCATCAGCACCATCACCAGTCATAACAGCATAGAAGCCTAGTTTTTTAAGTTCTTCGGCCATTGCTATTTGAGGTTTCACTGAACCTAGGTCAACTGGGGTTTGGTGGATTTTAATTGCTTTTTCATCTGACACTTTATCAAATGTAACGATTAAAAGATCCTTAGTAACAAGTTCCGCATAATGAGATTCATTATTCTCAGCATGTATAGCTGTTATAGGAATATCTTCATCACCATATTTCCATTCTTCTGAATGAATTTCTTTTATAAGATTATATATGATCGTTGAGTCAATACCACCAGAAAGGAGCACTGCTACTTCTCGTTCTCCCGTAAGTCTATTTTTAACGGATTCTTTTAATATATCTTCTAGAGAGTCATTTTCAGAAAAATCTACGCGCTCCCAATCCCAATATTTTGTGATTACACCATCAAGATAATAATGACCTGGCGGGATTTGTTTAATTTCGTTCCATGGGGATTCTGGTCCTGGATTATATCCCCATTTTAATACGTTCGAATGAAATAATTCATTTCTTGTGACGCCCTTAAGATTTTTAAGTACATCAATTTCAGATGCAACCACATTCAAATCTGTTCTATAATAAACCGGTTTTTGGGATAGGTAATCGGTACAAGCAAATAACTTATCTTTGAGAATAGTTGCAAACGACCAAAAACCGTCATAGTTATGCATGTAATTAAGATCTATTTTTTGATTTCCGTAATTATGAAAATGAAAATCTCTAACAAAGAATTCAGCATCGGATCTAACTTTCCATTCTAAGAAGTCATCGTTGAGGAATTTCCAATTAAATATCTCCCCAACAAAGACATTTGGTATACCTTCTGCACCATGATAGATCGGTTGTATTGCTACCTCTGGGTCTAAATTAGTGAACGGAAGACTGACATGACCAAACTGAGCATCACCATATCTACCTGAACCCGTAAATTCTGGAAGGCCCCTGTAATCCATTTCGCGGACAACACCCGCTATATTTCTATGATTAAGACCGGGTTGTTTCCAAGCTATAAATCCACACATATTATTTTACCAACTGTTCTAGAGCAAATCTATCATTTGCAAAGCAATGAAAGGATGAAGACGAGAAGTGGAGATAACCTGGTGTGGCATCTAATCCTGCTTCCTCAATCATCCATAATGTTAATGCGTTTGCAAAGAATAAATCGTTATGTACGTGACGAACCGCGTCACACGAGCGCATATGATACGCGCAATGTAATTCTTTTCCTCGAAGCATGAAATGCCAACCAAACGTGCACGGAACTCGTTCACCTTCTAATGATGCCGTTAAATCCTCGGGGAACCACATTGGAACATAGCACTGTCGAGTTGTGGGTTCATTTTTAAGAAGAGCTACCGCTGTATCTAAATTACCTTGTTTAAATCTAATACCATCTTTTGTAATATCGCACCACATACGTTCTGGATAACTATGACTAAATGCTTCATTTTTACTTAGATATTCATTTGTCTTCATCAACCAACGTTCATGTGATGGGGGCGGATTATAAGGAACCCCAGATACCCGTTCTGCAAAATGCTCATCCGCCCAGGGCTGCATGGCATCAACCGAGTCAGATGCCTTCTGATACGAGTCTGACATTTTTGCAACTAAATCAGCGTGAAGAATTTCAATGAAAACTGGTGGATCTGCTTTGCCCTGCCATTTTTCTGTTGAAATCTCATATCCTTGATTTAATAAAATCTTTCGAAGATTTTTTAAGCCTTCACCGATCGTTCTACCTTGAGCTCTATTCAATTTTTTTAATCCTATTTCTTAATTCCGAAGAGGAAAACCTATGGTTTCTCTTATTAAAATATAATTCAATTCCTAGGGTTTCACAACGTTCTCTACCGGTGAAATCCCTGTCTTTATATTCTTCTCCTAAAATTCTAACGTCAATTTGTTTTAATTCAATAATATCAATTAATGCTTTTTCGGAATCATAGCAAACTACTTCATCCACATATTTAACAGCTTCAAGTTGTATTTGTCTTTCGACAACGCTTTGAGCTGGTTTATTCTTTTCTTCTCTGTCGCGGGATGGATCAATATCTAAGGCACAAATCAAATAGTCACATTGATCTTTTGCTTCTCTAAGCATTGATACTTGTCCTGCGTGTAACAGATCAAATGCAGAAGCTGTTAATCCAACTTTCATCTTGAATTAGCATCTGCTTCATCAAGTATTGCCTGTGCTTGTTCAACTAGACTACCTGGGAATTTAGAAAACATTGAAATATTTTGTTCTATTGCAGATTCATAGGCTTTTTCTGGGGGAGAAGTCCAGGTCAGTGTACCTGTCGGTGTGGCTTCATATTCAACATTGAATGCGTCCGTGTTAGGTCGCTGACCATCAATACCTTTATCAAGATATGACGCAAGAAATGATGCGTAGTTAATAAGATCTACACACGAATCTTTCATTGACTCGTGATTTACGTCCGCATTAGGATTGGCTTTTAACCAATCTATAAGAGAGCGAAGTCTGAGCATTTTCATGTTCATGACTTCATAAATTGTCTCTATCCCGCGCGGGTAATAATCTGCTTGTCGAACGCTCGAAACACTATGTTGATAATCCTCACCCTTAGATTTTTGTAATGCTAGGGCTTCTTCTAATACTTCTGCTGGTTTCATTTTATTTCCTTTAATCTATTATATCAAAAATATTTGTTACTGTAAACCCTAAAAATTTAATTTCCATTCAGGAATCCACCACTCATGGCGTTGACTTTTTTCTTCTATAAATTGACTCGGTTCTAATGTGGTAACAACCTTTTGAGCATCCCAAACACCTAGAAATTCAAATGTTATTTTATCCCCAATTTGTAATAATTGATCTTCAGGTCTTTTACAAAACTGTCTATAAAAAAGAAAATCTGTTAATAGCTCATCATCTATAGCACATTGAAACCAGGCTTTCTTACTATGTTTTCCAACATTATAATGTCTACCTTTTATACATTTAAAATCGGTTAAAGACACCTCACCGTTCATAGGAAACCTTGAATCGTATTCAATATAATGTTCAAACTTATTATTTCTGGGATCTTTTTTCGGTGCAAATGCTGCATTTGTTATATTAATTTTTGATTCTAAAATAGTATAATCAATACCTTTTTTAGAATCTGCCCAACGCTTTTTATGTTGGATTTCACGTTCATTTATCCACCATTGATCAACGACGATTTCCGTACTATTAATAGCTTTTTTTAGAGTTTCAATTGTTTTTATATGCATATTCTATCGCCCTGTCGGCCTCCACTTTTAATGGTCTGGTTTCGTACCAATTCCCATTTTCCATATCAAGTTCTCTACATAGATCAACAATCTGATCTGTACTAATAGGATACTCCTTTTTAACTGCTTGAGACGCAATTGCAACCATAATTTGATATAGTTTAAGATACCAACCAGTTCCTGTAATTCCTGCATATTCATCCGCCATTTTATTTGGAAAGAATGGACAATCACGATAACCTGTCCAGGTATAATCGGTATTGTTCATATTTGATTTTTTATGTTTAATTATATTCTGTTGAATATCTCTTGGTAATCTATCCACAAATGAGCCACGAATAGCTTTATCTACAAAAGGATATTTTGCGATAATAATATCTGGGTCCATAACACTACCAGATTTGTTACTAAAAATGAAATTGTGGCTACCATCATAAAGAGCAGGGATGTAAAACATACGAGATAAATCTTTAGTTTGTTTATCCCCAATAGAGCCAATTTCGGAGTTGAGAGCGTACCAGAAAGCTTTAATCGAAGTGTTTTTAAGTGATTTTGTAAGGGGAAATACCAACCTAAACTTAGGATGCCCAACGCTACTACTAGCGGTGGAGTAACAAACATAATTATAATTTCCCAGTTTATTAAATAACTCATCTTCTAAATTTCCCTCAAATATATGATCGTCAACATCAACTGCTGCCCAACCGTCCCATGATACTACATTTACATTTTTTCTGTGATAGTATGGGGTTACAATTTTCTTACTAGGTTCTTTTAGTGCGTCAGGGTGATGCATAGCAGAATTATCATCCACAAATAATGCGGGTGATAATAGCTGTGCATCTTTTTTATTCTTTAAGGGTCTTTTTGATAAATCATAAAGGAACTTTTCAAATTTACTAAAATCTTCAAATGTCATTCTTTTATGAGTTGTATTATCGTAAATACTCTTAAAAAATGTTACTGAGACTTCCATGATTACCCTCGTGCGATGGTCCAGTCCAACCTTCAGGTTTAATAAGATCTGGGAGACCCATTGGATTTGGTCGACCTTCTTTTACGCCTGGATTTTTTGCCATATTTGCAGCTAGAACATTATCCCACGCTTTATTCGCATCGACGCCAAATACATCGAGGGTTCCAATTGCGAAGACACACAGATCAATAATTCCATCTACAATTTCTTCTGGATCCTGGTTAAATACAGCATCGTCAGTTTCTGTCATTTCCTCCGCGAGCATACTGACCCTGAAGTTTAAATATTGCATCATAAGTTTTTTATCATCGCTATTTTTAACAAACCATTCATGAACGCCAAACTTCGCGTGCATGTCGGCAATATCTTTTACCCAATTATTACTCATTTAGTTGTCTCTCCATTTGGTGTTATTCGGTGGTATAATACTTTGTCAGGATTTACAATAACTAAGTCACCACCTTGAAGGTGTAGACCTAATGTTGTATCATTTGCCGTATAACCAACAAGATCATATAAGGTTAAAGAATGACCTGATTCAAATTGAATTTTTCTTTTAGATTCTTTTACTTCATTAATATTCAACGTTTTTTCCTTTGAAAATTTAGATCCACGTTTTGCGATGAAAGCGTCGGGAAATTTAGCTTTCACTTGTGAAAAATTACATTCGTTTGCTTCTGTTTGAGAGCGACATCGATTTTTATCGCCTATACCACAGAATGCGCACGTTGGTTCAATACTCATACTATCACACTTTCTAATGTTTGTAAACCCTAGACAAAAAAGTCTTCAAGGGTATCTTTTTCTTCTACCGACCAACCAACAGCTTCTAATATCTGTGTGATAGGAACAATAAACGATTTTTCAAATTGCATATTATAATCAATATAATCATCCAGATTTAATTCTTTTGGTAAGAAGTCCGGAAATGCAACTACATTTGATTTAACTGGATTTGGTAACAAAAGATATGAGAATTTAATCTTATTACCGTTTCGAATTATTTCATACTGCTTATCAAGTTTGGCCTTTTCAATTGCCTTATTAAAAGTCATACTCGCGCGTACCTGAATAGGTGTACCCTTTTTATGACCCCAGTTACCTTTTAACCATTTAGTGATGTTATTCACGCCGCGTGGGAATGCCACTTTATCTGCTGGTAGGCTTTTAAACTCTCTCTTGAAATCCTGAATGAATTTTCGTGTTTCTTCCTCAGAACCATTAATAATGATTTTGAATACTTCTTTAAATTTATCACGAACCACTTCTGGTGTTGATGATTTAATGGCCTCAATTCCAACCATTTTAAGCTTAGGTTCAGCGTATCGAACACCTTCATTATCGAGTACATTAAGAATATATCTTTTCTTGGCGACCCAAATACCCTTATCGGCTATTGCCTCTCTGTCCATAACCATTCTATTCTCATAAGAATTCATGGCTACGTGAAGTTCGGCAAATGCTTTTTCAAAAATAGGTTCAAAATGTTTTTCACATATTTTTGATAGTGCATCAACCGGATTTTTTGGATTCAGTTTTTGAACTAGTGGATCAAAGTTAACATAAAGAGAGTCGGTGTCAATAGCAATTACATAATCAACATCTTTTGTTTTCATCACTTTATTCATTTCAAGATTTAGTTCTTTCTCTGCCCATTGAATAGCTAACTGACCTGTTAATGTGATACCCTCGGCAATCGCAAGATCAAAATATCTGAAATACTTATTACCAATAGCACCATAAAAGCTGTTCATGAGAATTTTGATCGCCTGCTGTTCATTATATAGCTGACCTTCAAGATTAACAAGTTCTTTTGTTTTATTTTTTTGAATCTCTTTTTGGGTATCAAGCATTTTACCCTTAACGATTTTTCTTCGACCATAATAGTCTCGAATAACTTGTGGGAATACACCTTCAAAATCATTTGTAAATGTTGCACCATTACAAGCTACCGACATACCCTCCACTTTAGGTATATTACCGGCAAGATAATGTGCTACTCCACCATATATTGGGTTTGATGGATCATTTATAATTGACTCTGGTGACATGTTCCACTGTGCAATAATATTAGGATAAAGTGATGCAAGGTCAAATGAAACCACCCAACGGTATTGACCCGGTTTGACTTCTTTTACATACCCGCCAGGATATTCTA
>Ga0222694_1000101_pt1 | contig 22943 bp, 28 predicted proteins | sample AntAcemetage1333_FD_181145 | JGI IMG/M metagenome (GOLD analysis project Ga0222694, IMG submission 181145) | Saline water microbial communities from Ace Lake, Antarctica - #1333 | ecosystem: Environmental > Aquatic > Non-marine Saline and Alkaline > Saline | place: Antarctica: Ace Lake...
ATTTTTCATATGTTATATCCAAGTTTCATCCCAATAATCTGCTGTAAGAGTAAAATTATCAATTTTCCAAACTCCTGCATCTTCATAGTCAAAATCAGTTGGTAATTCAATAGCAGTTGTTGGAAAAACAACAGGGTATGTTATTTGTCTAAAAATATCACCGTTTTTGTTAAATTGTGATATGATCATTGGGCCACCTATGTAATCTTTTTTCAATCCAAACTTCCCGGTTAATGGATCATAAACCAAGTCAGTCCAAGCTCTAAGAGCTTTGTACGTGTACATGGAATTTGAATCGTTGAGATTAAGTTCAAATGAAAGAGATATTTCAGTTGCTTGATCCGGTACAGCACCACCAGCATGAGTCCTTGTTGCACCTTTGTATTTTTGTTGTTGCGTTTCTGGTAAATAATTGGTTGTTACACCAGTTACGTTGGTTATACCTTCAAGTGTAAGTGACCAATCACTTATCCCGGCAGGTGGTGTTATTGACACTTCGTATTGCGCTGTATAAACAGGTTCAAAATTGTTCATACTTGCTACGCTATTTCTGTAATGTGGATATCCAGCCATTTTATTATTTATTTTTTATTTTTATTTATTAAATTTAACTTCTGAAATATTTCAGAAGTTAAATTGATATTTTTAAGCTATTGTGAAACCACCTGAAGAAATTGTTCCTGTTTTAAGTACAGTAATTCTGTTAATGATTTTTTGTAATCCTCTAGCTGGTTCAATACCAACATCAATGATTCCAACATTTTGATCAATAACTTCTGATGTGTTATTAGTTTCATCCATGATTGTTAAGAAATCGTAAATTCCTTGACCATTTTGAACTACACTCAGGTAACGATCAACAAGAGTTTTTATTTCCAATCGAGTTCTTGCATCGTTAAATTCCCAAACATAGAATGAAAGAATTTCTTCAATGTTTTCTTCTATTGTTATTAAAAGATCTCTAACATGCAGGTTATTTAACGCTGAACGTGTTTTTTGGAATGCTGTAGCGTTCGAGTAAATCATAGGACCAGTATTCTTGGTTACAATGATTGGATTCCAACCGAAAGGTTCAAGTTCATTTCTATCATCCTTGTCGTATTCATATTCAGTTCCTATCAAATTAGGTGTTGAAATTATACCCCTACGTGGACCAGCCACAATTGAGTAAGGTTGACCATTAACAAACTTTTCAATAAAGTTATTTGAAGCACATGCTGCAGGTGGAATACTTAGATTTTTATTATTTTCTCTGATCAACAAGTTAGGAGAGAAAATACCCATGTATTTTGATCCTTGTTCTTCTGTTGGAAGAGTTAACCTGAATGAAGGTCCCAATGAAAGGTTACCACCTACTGGTATGTAACTTGATTGGAATATTGGTTTTGGAATTCCATTAGCTGGATCAGGAACATCAGTAAATCTTGGATCAGTTGAATTTGAAAGTTGTTTCACAGATGGTGCATTAATGAATGCAAGACATTGAGCACGAGATTTAGCAAGACCTGTCAAAACAGTTTTTGGTCCCATGTTCGGAGCAATTGCACCCTCAAAAGTATCAACAATGTACCTGAATTGTATTTGATCTTTATCCGAAAGCACACTTTTCAATCCTGTTTCATCTATAACATTGTAAATTTTCTCCTGTTGCGTAACTGTACCATTTGGAAGATGGTATCTATTCAACGTGAAACCTGTTAATGATGAAGGTTGTAAATGTTGTACAAAATCCTGGATTGGAAGATACCTTGTAACGTATTGTACAATCGGTGATCCAACTTCAGTTATTTTTACTCTTTCATTTGTTTTTATTGTGTATTCTATGTTTCCAGTTAACTGGTTGATAGTTTTTATCTTATCTATTACTTTTGTTAAGTGACTTACATTGTTAGGTAAATCTTCGGTAACAAGGTAATTTCCAACTTCGATATCCGTTGCATCTGCTGCACCTGCTGCACCTATCTTAAATTCAAGATGACTTCCCGCTAATGTATTTGTAATGAGAGCAACATTTTTCTCTATATTACCATATGATGAGTAATATACTGATGATGGACCAACTGGAATAGTTCCACTTGAAAGGTAATAAGAACCTAACGCTATGAAATTTGTTGTATTCGCTTGCGTTGCAATATTTGAATCCATGTATTGTCGTATTTCGTAACCAATAAGACCATACGCCATTTCTACTTCGCTGATTGAAATCCACCAGATATCTTCACCTGTTGCATCCTTGTAAATTCTATCACCATCAATGATGATATTATTTTTGATACTTGTTGCTAATGCATTACCCGGATAAACATAGGTAAAATTATCAGTAGCACTTGATACATCATCTGCAATAACAGAAGGACTTAAAATGTAATTAAGTTCATCCGCTGATATTTTTACTTCCTGATCTACTGAACTTGAACTATCCAAAAGTAAAATTTCTTTTCCTACCAATGATGTTCCATCTTCTTCTATTGTAACATCGCTTCCGGAAATTGCAGTAACGGTGTAATAAGTTTCAAGATCAGAAGAATAAATCATATCACCTGATGAATAAGTTTGCGTTGGTGCTGAGTCCAATGTTAAAGTTGAAGGACTTCCAGCTGTACTATCAACTGTAAAATCATAAACTGTATCAGGTTTGGTTGGATGACTGTACGAAATTGCAAGAGTTGCTCCTGTATTTACAACAGTTTCAACTTTCACGTAATCATCAACTCCTGTATCAGTTCCTGCTGTTTTTAACAACGAAATGTTGGTAAGTGTTAATGCTAGATTATCGTAATCTTCTACACTAAATGTTATATCACTTGGAGCAGGTTTCTTGATGTTTAAAACATTGTTAAAATAACTCCTATCATCTCCGTATGCTGTGGATGTTATACTTGCTTGAAGAGAATCCTTGAATTCAATCAATGTATCACTTAATGCCGTTGTGGTAGCTTCAATTTTTTCACTAATTGGTGCTACATACGAAATGAAATCAATTGAACTGTTGGTAGAATCAATTAAATTATGACCAATTAAATCAACTTTTGAAGTTGCAGTGTCATAATCATCTTCAAGAATATTTCTATCAATGTTCATGTAAATTCCGGTTGCGCCGAATGCATTGTTGATAATTGTTTCAAGGTATTGATTAACACCGTTTCCATCTATAAAATCAGGAATGATTGTTCCAACAAAAGATCCAATTGTTGTAGTTTCTTCTGCTGAAAGGAAATTTTCAAGTTGTCCTTTTATGAGACCGTTGCTATCAAACCATTGCTGGTAAACTGGGTCCAATGAAAGACTTCCGTAATCTGTCCAATCACCTTGTAACATGATTACTTCCAAGAAATAATCCGATATGAAATCAAATGATCTAATGAAATCAGGAACATTTCCTTCTCCAAAATATTCACGTGCTGTTATATCAAATCCTTTGATGTTTGATTTTTGAACAAATATCGACATTGGTGAAGAATTAAGATTAACAAAACTCATTAATTTACCTTTGGTTGCGTAGTTATTATTTACAACAGCATTGAAGTAATCAGTATCCGGTCTCCAGAACTTTTCAGTATTGTAAAAGGAAACCAAAAGGTCTTCTGCTTCTGACGGATTTTGTTCCGCGCTATCCAATGAAAAAGATTGAAATTCTACTTTATCACCATCCGGTGTATTATCAAGAGCTCTAAGATTTAGTGCATATATAGGTCCAGTTTGTAGAGCAGTTTCAATTGATCTATGGAAAAATGATCCATTTTTCTCAAGACTTGTGTCCACAATACCGAATATTTTTCTAGCTGATTTAATATCACGTAGGAATACAGGTGCATTTATTGGTCCTCTCTTTGAGAATCCAACAACTAAACGGATAGTTTGTGTATTCAAAACTACAGATTCCGTTGCATCGAATTCAACAGTATAAACACCTGATGCTTTAAACTGATTGAGATCTAAAGTTACTTTAGCCATTCTCTATTATTTTTTTTAATTTTTTTATATATCTATTTAAAATTACCATTTTTTTAAAATAAATTTAATTGAATCCTGCATTTAGTTGTTTTGTCCAGTACACAAAATCTTTACCATTGATTACTTCTTCTGGTAAATCATCCAATTTTTTATTCATGATATTCAGTAACTCAGGGTATTGAAGATCGATTATTTCTTCTATGTCTTCGTAAAATGCTTGGTTGTTAAAATATTCAACGAGCAGTACACATGTCATTGCAACATCATCATTTCCAGTTTGCGCTTCGTATTTTCCTGCCTTGTTTAAACCAAAAGACCCAAGTTCTTCAAATGTTTGCTTATCTTGTACAATCACTTTCATGTTTGTTAGTAACCTTCTAAGTTCACGTATTAAAATTTCTCTGTTATCTTTCTTGATCTTAATACCAGGTTTTGCAATGAATGATGCTTGCGAATGTGTGGTATGCATGAAAATTTCAGGATAAAATCTTAAATGCTTGGATAATCTTTCGAATATCAAATGTCCCTTGAAATTTATTTCAATGACAACTCTGGTTTTTTCTTCGTTAAAAAGGTCAAAAAGCAACTTTTCTATAACATTTGAAAATTCTTCCGGGGATAAAATGTTACTCCTGAATTTTCCTATCTGTTTAAGTGCAAAAAAGCCTGATTCATCAAAATAATTTTTATTTTTTCTGATCCTTGCCTTTGACATGATAACAAGTTGAAAAATATTAACAACTGAATAATCTCCTCCCACACCATCCGCAACATCGATGGACAAAACAAACCTATCGAAACTTTTAATTCTATTCGGATTAAAATCAGGTTGCCAGGTTAAATCCTTGTAATTGAAATCCCATTCATCAAAATCGTAAACTTCTTTGTGTACAAATGGGGTTACGATCCTCTGTATGAAATTCATGTTTCTTTCGGACAAAAGCATTTTATTCGATGCAAGAAACATGTTTCCATATTCCTGGTTGAATAATTCAATTGAACCGAGATTCGCAATTTCCGTATCCCGCCATTGTTCATCACGCCCTGGAACTTCCCACCAATCAACCCGTATTGCTGCGTAATTATTTTTATGTTGTAAAGCTTTAGCGTATATTTCATAGAATAGGTTCATACCATTCGGTGTTGAACTTATGATAATCTTGGAAATTTTGGATGATGACAATGTTGGATAGACTGATCTGTAAAAATCTCTGATCAGTGTGTTTGGGATGTGCGCAAATTCATCAGCGTACAATAAATGAATTGTAAAACCGATTGCTGCAGTTTTGGTTGTTGATTGTGAAAAAATTCTGACGTTATTATCAAATGTTGCACCAGTTTTACCAAAACTAACTGTACCCGGTTTTAGGAAGAATGGAAGTTTTCTAATGATAATTAAAATTTTATCCATAATTTCAATGGTTGTTGCCATCTTGTTTGCAATCACTAGAACATTTCTATCATAATGAAAACAAGTATACCAAGCTAAAAATAAAGCAGATGAAATTGTATTATGTGATAAAATATCATTTGTGTAATAACGATGATTCTTACTTTCAACAGAAATATCAAACATTGAAACTGACTTTTTTCCTATTTTAACACTTTTAATAACTTCTATTCCATCTTTTGTTTGTATTTTGTCACCGTTTTTAAGTTCTCCCATAAATACTTCATTCATATTTTCATCAAATACAATATGATTATCTGCGCCTTCAAGATTTTTACCATTTTCTGTTACAATTTTATGAATATTATATGGTTGTGTTAAATGAATCTCAGAAGTACTCTCAAATCCAGTGTCAGTTAAAACTTTAATATCTTGAGAATCAATTGAATATAAAATCTTTTTTGAAATATCATCCTGATTGATATTAAGATTTTTATATTCAATTGATTCAATAATCTGTATTAAAAATAAAATAAATTTCTTAAACATCTTGTTGTAAATATTTTAAACATTTATCAATAGTTTCAACTGGTTGTGAATTATAATCAGCTTCCCATATAATTAAAACTTCATAACCATATTTTTCTGCAAGTCTAATTTTTTTCTTATCATAATCCCATTTTTCTTGTGCAGTCATTTTTATTTTTTTATGAAAATAATCTAATTTATATTTTATAGGATTCATGTGCCAATAATCACCATTAAATTCAATAATCTTTTTGTTTAATGTAAAATCATATGCAAATGCATTAGTACCATTAGATATAAATTTCTCTTTTTTTGGAATTTTTAAATTTAAAGAATTACAAATAGATAAAATACAAGAATTTGCAAATTTACTAGATGGTGTTCGACTATCTCCCATTTTTAAAAAATGTTCATGTAATTTTTTTGCCCATTTTACTTGTCTATCTTTGTATCGCTTTGTACCTGCTTCTTTTCCTAATTTAGCAATACATTTTTCTAATGTAAAAGTTGTTTGTCTTTTCTTAAGTGAAGCTTTAGCTTCATCTAACGGTAATCCTTTTTTATCAGTCCAATATTTTAACATACTTGGTACGAGGAGATCTTTAAAAGCATTTTCTTGAAATTTCTTTAAATCAGCTTCTGAATTGTATTTTTTGAAATTTTTGGAAAATGGACTTTTTTCTTGTCGTTGTAATTTAGTTGTCTTAGATTTGTGGTTGCAATTGTTTTTACCTAACCATTGTTGACGAGCTATTTCTCTATATTTTTCTTGTTTCATATGTAAACCACTGTTCTTTGTTGTATTATGTTTATCAACTAAACAAGCAATTAAAGAATCTTTTCCAAATTCTTCTTTATATATTTTTGTTGTTTTATCTGGATGAAAAGCTTTCATATGAACACCGTAAATACGTTTAACATACATTCCACACCATTTACACTTTATGAAATCTTTGTTTTCTTCACCATCTGGTTTAATTGAATGAATTTGAACACTTTTATTTAATTTTATTTTTCTCATATAAATTGTTCTACATACATCTGAACAATAATGATATTTACCATTTCTTGTTTGTTTTCCACAATTGTTACAATATTTTATTTTCATATTTGTTATTTTTATAATTTATCATAAATTTTCCATAATGAAAACTTAAGTTTTTCAAATATTGTTAACTTTCTTTGCTTTTTTAATAAAGTAAAATAAAGCCAACCAATTGATACTTGCTTTTCTTTATCATTATCTAAAATAGTTATTTTGGAATTAAATAGTTGACACTTTCCTACTTGACGCGCCGCGAGAAGGATAACATTACGTTCATTTTGAAACGATTTCATCATTTTACGTTGGTATGGACGAAGTTTTATGTTTTCAACACCATCATCTGTCATTGCAAATCCATATTTATCCGCAAAATATATTACATCGTTTGCGCATTTTATGAATTCCTTTTTTTCATACGATGTCAATTCAAATGTTAAATTTGGAGCTCTGAGCTCCGAGTCATTCATGTAAAAACACCCGGATTCACTTTCACCACCATGTTCAAGTGCATGTAAAACTTTGTTAACACGTTTTGTTGACCAAACATTCTTGGGATTTTTATTCATCTTCTTCTTTTTGTTTATCAACCACACTTCTTATTGTTTTGATGAGATCCTTACTTCCGTAAGTTAAAAGTGTATCTTCATCCTCTTCGCTACTTTCACCTATTATTTTCATGTCGGTTTGTTCACCCTTCATCAAATAATCGTGACTTAATCTTTTGTAGTTTTCTTCCAACATTGTTAAAATTGTAGCAAGATGCTTGACAATGTCCATCTTTGATCTTTGTAGTGAACTTAAAACTTCGAATTGTCGAGGATGCACATTTCCTTCATCGATCAGTTCAAGTAACTTAATTATAGCATGTTCGGAAGTTTTCATCTGGAACAAGAGGTTTGATATTGTTAATTTATCCGCTTGTATTTTTTTTATTATGTACAATTCCTTTTCGAGATCACCCTTTGTAAAGTAGAATGCTGCAGCTTGGGTAACAAGTTCAAATGCTTCATCATCAACATCCGCTTTCAATTCATTGTAGTTTAAAGTTACTTTTTCTTTTTTCTTTATTATTTCTTCAGCTTCTACTGTGAGTGCTTCAATGTCATCTGCAACAAAATCCAATATTTTCTCTAGTTTCTTTCTTTCTTCTTTTTGAGCTTCTCTTTCTTTTTGATCTATTTTTTCCATGTTTGTCTATTTTGTTCGACCGAACCACGGTAAATTCAATGTTGGCAATGCATTATCTATGATGATTGCTAAGCTTGAATCTTTTACTATGTTTTGGTTTAGTATGTTTGTTTGCTTATCTTCTTCTGCTGTTGAGTTAAAAATTCGTACATTTGTTTCGTACTGGCTTGACGCAACGAGCTCGTATTTTTTCGTGGTACTTCTATCTTCAGGTTCAATGTTGTTTATAACATTTGAGTAAACATTTTCAAGTTGTGAAGTTTTTTCTCCTGCTACATCATTATTTTCTTCAATTTTCCAAATGTTAAGCTCAACTTGTCTAAATGTGTTGGACATGTTAAGGAATATTCCATACCATTCCGTATCCAATTGCGTGTTTAAGATGAAAGTATGAACATCATTGTTTAATGTTAACATGAAGAATCTGTTTAGGATAGAATCAAGTTTCCAACCTGTTTTTGTTGTTTCATCGTAACCATCAATGTAGTTATTTGAAAATCCTTTTTTCATCATATACCCTGGTTTTCTGAACCAGTTAGCATTTATTTTTTCCAAGTATTCTTCAACAACAACCGGAATGATAACGGTAATTTTAAGATTATCAATTGCTGTTATTTGCCCGAAAAATGATAAATTACCGGGTCTGAATACTTCAACGGAATCTCCTACTGTGTAATTATTTAATTGAATGTCCACCTCGTAACTTTGAGATGCTAGAACTGGTGTTATGTTTGTTACCTTTGACTCTGGATTGATGAACGTTGGTTCATTATGTTTAAACCAGCAAGCAAAACTTAGATCTTCATCCTCCTCGAATTTTACATTTGGTTTGTAAATGATTGCATCATACCTTTGAGTATCTGAGAAAATTGAGGATAAATCATACGCATATTCAGCAACTATGGTACCATTGTTATCTATTGAAATTTGTTTAACCAATAGATCTTTGTTGGCAGATAGTCTTGTTGGGTCATTTTTACTTGTTCCTATTGTTCTACTGTATTGTTGTGGTTTTATCAAATCCAATGTATCATCGTTAACTTTTTCTCCGAATATTTCATCCGAACTTTTTGTTAATTCATCTATGAATTGTTCAGTTGTTTCATCCATGTAACGATTCGAAGAATCTGAATGTTTTTTAAGACTCACCTTCCAGTACGTTGATTGTAACATTAAATCTTTAAATGGATATGTGCTAATAACATCGTATACTATATTTTGGATCGGTATGTAAATAATATCTCGTTTTCCTGGACCATTTTCTTTTCCGTACACGCTGGAAAATGCTTCGGTTATTATATCAACTTCAAACGGTTGTTCAAAATCAATACCCCATGGGTTGTAAAGTGGCATGCTCGATGGAAATTCATTGTTAGGAACCATTATTTTCATGTCTTTACATGAATCAACTCCATACAATGACCATTCCTTGAAAATAACATCCTCACTTCGTTCATCCGGAACTGCTCTGAAATACTTGACCGGTGTTCCAAGCATTGAATTGACACCTACAAGAATATCCGAATACACTTTTTGAAGTGAACTTACTCCATATGGGTTGAACGAGTTTTCGCAGTTTTGCAAAATTGAAAGTCCAGTTGTTGCACCCTTTTCAATGCAGCATGGCATCATGGAAGATGTAAAATCTTCAGGAACAAATCCACTTGTTGCATCAACAGCCTCGGTATGATACGATAAATTTATTTCGGAGAATTGAACATCTCCATCAGTTGTTAAAGTGTATTTGTATTCTACATAAAAGGAATTTTCAGAACTTAATACTAGTGATTGTAAATTTGCATCGGTTAATGTTATCCATGCTGAATATGTTTTGTCATCGGGAGCCCATCTAAATTCTTTCAGAACTGTACCAATTCCACTTAAATCATCTTTAAATGAAATGATTTTAACAACATTTAGTAATGGTTCATCGTATTTAAGTTTAACAAATGTATTTGAAGAGGTTAAATAGTTCACAAAGATCTTTTATTTTATATATCTTTGTTTTCATTCAATAAAAAAGGAGAAGGCTAAGCCTTCTCCGTATCCATGTAATTGTCACATTACTTTTCTATCATGTAGGATTTACACTATTCGGTAACTACCCGAATCATTTCTTCACTTTTTCTTCAATCATGTTTTGAATCTGTAATAATTCTTCTACAAACGGTTGTCCTAAAGTTTTAATTGCGTAATCCAAGTCTTTACGCGATAATTGTTTCTTAGAGCAATAAAATTTTAAAGTGTCATCATTTATTATTGTTTTCTTTTTCTTTTCTGCTTTCTTTTTCTTTGCTCCTTTTAGTCCTTGCCAGATCCAACCAGGTGTTCTTGTTGACTGTGAAGAAAGCATATCACACCAAATTTGAACTGCTTCATTTGTGTTCATCTTGATATGGTTGAAAAAATTAGCTTGGATGGGAAACTTGATTGCGAAAAACCTGTTCATCATGAAAAACTCTTTACCTTTAACATAATTCGCTTGCGCAGTGAATTTTTTTGGATTACTGAACATTAAATTTATCTGATCAAATAATTGTGATTTTTGTGCCATTTAAAACAGTGATTTTTTAGACTTATTTTCGTATTTTCGAGTTTTTGCAAATATATCGGCTTCAAATGACATGTCTCCATCGTAATACTTGCTACCTTCCAGTATTGACTGCATCGTTATTTTTTCAATATTGGGTCGACCTTTCCCTTTTACCTCAGTGTATTCTTTATCAAACGTTGTTAAAATATCTGTTGGAATGACAGAAGTATCCAACCGCATTAATTTAATGTTTCTTCTTATTTTTTTATCTATTTCATCTGCTGTTACAACCTGGCTCAGGGTTATCTCGATGGCTTTCGAGATACTTAAAGAGTAATTAAATAGGTTATATACATCAATCTTTCCATGTTCACTTTCAAGGATTTCAAGGATTCTAGCAGCACGTTTTTCCGTTATTCTAGCAGTAACCGTTTTGCCTTTTTGTGTTCTTGCCCATGTGTGAACAGCAGGAACATTATCACCACCATCACCTGACATTATTTTGTCATACAGAATTCTTTCCGGATCAATTACATTCACCTCGGACTCTTCCATTATACTTTTTAGATCATCAATCGAGGATCCAATATTGGACATTGCGAATAAAATATTTTCAGGTGAAATTTCAGTATTTTCGTTGTTGGAAAAATCAAAAATTTCTTTTGTCATGAAAATTTTCTTGTTTGTTGATTTATTATCAAACAAAGCTATGAAATTTCCACCCTTTAACTTTACACATTGGCTCATGTCCCTATCACCGGAAATGATAAAGGCATCCTGACCCTCGTTTAATATTTTTTCAGCCCATAGGTACATTAGATCATCACCTTCCGCACCGTAAATTACCGAAACAATTATGTTTTTTTCACGAAGAATTCTCGTGAAATCTTCCATAACATTGTTAAATTCTGACCAATCCACAGCAGAATCATCTTTTACACGATTCGCTTTGTATCCATCATTTTCATCAATTTTTACCTGTTTTCGCCATGAAGAATGATCAAATGTTACTATCACACGATTCAATGAAGTAAATTTTCTTATTGTGTACGCAAGATCCGTTGCATTTTTTCTCAGGAACATTGCTTTATCTTGTTCACTACCAAGCATTGGTCCCTTTCCAACTTTTGTGTAAACATAAAGAGATTTATGGAAAAGATTATTTCCATCGAATATTAAATTAATCATGCGTACCCGTGTTTTTTTAAAAATGACTTGATGTTGTCATATATTTTTTGTTGCATCCTTTCGTCTTTTAATTTATACAAAGAATCGTGAAAAATAACTTTTGATGCAATGTTTCCATCCTTTGTAACTATGAATAGCCAAGTATTGTTAACACTTTTAAATGATTTAAATTTTCCAATTGGTATATCGTAAAATTTACGTTCTATCAGTTTATCTATTTGTTTAACTCTATGTAATTTCATTAGTCTAAAGGATCCCAGTCATATTCATTTTTCACGTATTGATTGAAAAATTTTCCAATTGAACTTGCTTCCATCATTGCATCGTATTCACTTGATGAAAAATCGTAATACGCATAAATGTCATCATTATTAAATGTTACTTCAAGTACTTGAGTTTCATCATCGTATTCTGTACTGGTGATCATGCTTGAATCGTGATAATTTTCTTTTTTCATTAGTTTAGAATATTTTGAATCTTGAATACACATGCAAGCATTGAAATTGATGGATCAATGACCAATGTGCGTTGAGCTTGGTAATTTGCAATTTCTATGATTATGCCAGGTATAAATTTATTTTTTTCCGGCATGTGTTCCCTTATGTAAGGTGGAAATTCGGTACCAAGTGATGCTAAAACTTCATCCACTTTCATGGAATAATTTGACATTAACATTTGATAGTTTTTAACAGGATCAGGTTTTTTTAAAAGTAATTCAAAAATATCACTAAATGTATAATTAAGTGTTTTTATATCATCAAGTTCAATTTTCTTTATTCCTTTATCATGAAATGATTGTATCTTCGCTACAATTTTTCTCATGTCGGGAAAATTTCGTTTAACGAATTCTATTGCTGCTTCTTTTGAAATTTCAATACCTATGAGTTTGAAGATTTGCATTGTTCTCTTTATGTAAGATATGATGATTTCTTTTTCCTCTTTTTTATCAACGTAATCAAACGAAAGTCCTCCAGCAAATCTGGATACAATGGCCTCAGGTATTTTATTGATGTAATTACAAGTACCTATGAACCTTGCTTGATCCGCAAATTTTTCTATTGTGCCCCTCAACGCTTTGTAAAATTGTTCGGAAGCACCATCCATTTCATCCAGAATAACAACTTTAATCTGTTCAGCATTATCCATCACGGAAATGGTCGAGCAAAAATCCGTTATTTTTGTTCGAACAATTTCCACCGAACTTTCATCCGATACATTTATGTACAATGTTGGTTTATCTTTTGCTAGTATCCAGGAAACACTGGTTTTGCCCGTCCCTGCACTTCCATAGAGAAGATGATTTTGTTTAAGTGTACCATCCCCGAATTCATCCTTGATTCGTTTCGGTAAAAGTATTTGTTCAAGAGTTTTTGGTCTAAAACGTTCAGTAAAAAGCTGTTGCCTCATATAAATTTTCTTTAATTTTATATACAAAAATGATAGAAAGTTTTTAAAAAATTGTTTTTTTACCTTTTTTTCCTTCCAAAAACGCAATAAGTACTTTATCCATAGGTTTCACGTTAAAATTTTCATTTACAAAAATCTCGTAGGAATCTGCTCCGTATTTACCAATCCCCCTTAATTTGGTAACATCTTTTTTTCGTTTATCTCGAATCCAATCGTACGTAAAATTTTTAATATTCTTGGTTCTCCTGTTGTACAAACCAAGGGGTCTCAAAAATTCAACCATTTCTTTTTCGTCTGCATCCAGAACTGCTTGTTCATCCGGGTATTCTTCAAAAAATTCAAATATGACTTGCCTAACCTGCTTAGCTTTTGTCTGGTTCAACATCATGCACCCGATGAGCATTTTCCACGGGTTATCTTTGAATATTTCTTGTATTAACATTAATCACATGATTTAAAGAGAACTTCTCCTTTTGAAAGTTCCCAATAGTAATTGTAATTGTCATACATATCATATCCGGTATTCTCTTTCTGTTCTTTTCTAAATTCTGTAACTTCATCTTCCAATTCTTGAAGTGTTAATTTAGAAATGTGAGAATTCCAATAGTCAATAACATTTTTAACTGAACCTGTTACCTTACATTTACTCATTGTTGTTTGTTTTTTACAAACTGGACAATAGATATCGTATGGAGTTCTCCCATAACCGAGTGTATAATGATCAGGTTTAAACCCACATTTACATGGATTTATTTTATCACTTTTGTATGTTGTTTGCATATTTTTCAAATGGTTTTTCGTGTTCAGGTCGTAAAAGTGACCAAACACCGTCAGTAATATCTTTATTTTGATGTAACGAAAAAATGAAACCTCTTGTTGATGTTGAATCAACAAATTCCTGAACTTGCAATGCAAAATCCTTTTGCGTGAATCCTTCTTTCATGTTAAAAACAATTAATTTGTAAGTCTCTTTTGCATTTTTCATGATTTCATCATGATCGGTTTTTAACTCTTTTGCTTTATTTTCAATCCAATCGAACAATTCATCCGGTGCGTATTCAAGAAGTTCATTCAAATTCTCATTTTTTCTTAAAACATCCCAAATTGCCCGTGCTGTTACATTTGTAGCAACTCTGTGAATTTTTACGTAAGTTTCAAATTTTATCTTGATTCGGTAATCATCAAAAAATTGAAGAACGTATCCTTCTTCATTTTCAATATCCTTTAATTTAAGAGAATCAAAATCGGTATGCGTTGCTATTGGAATTTGTTTAACAGTTTCAAAATTTAAACCATTCATTTCCTGTTTAAATTCCAAAAAATCCCAAATGGATACACCTGTTGATTTTTCGATTTTTGTTATTGCTATTAATTTACTTTCTCCATGATAATCGATAACTATGCGGTTTTCTGGATAAACCAGTTCAAACAAATAGGTAAATTCATCAGTATTAAGTTTCTTTAATTCATCGGAATAGTGTTCATTAATGAACGTTGTTGCCCAAGTTGCTTGGTCGGAAGTAAAAGATCCACGTGTTGCAATTCCATATTCATTTTGATGATGATAAAGAATTCCGAGTGAACCGTCATCCTTGTTAAATATGTTGTAACTCATGTTTAACATTTTTTCATTCACTTCGTTGATACCAATTTCTTCCGCGTTAAAAAACTTTTTAAGAGGTCTTGCAACAATGTTATAATCAATATCAAGTATTAATCCACGGCATTCCATTGTCACAACATTCCACATCTTTTCAAATTGGCAAGATTGTGAATAGTTGTAAATATTCAAAGGTAATGTTGGATGCGATTGCACATTAACAAATCGATCCTTGATCATTCTGTTTAATAACTTTACATGTTTAAATTTTTTCATAAGATTTTTTTGTTCCGAAGAATCCTTCATTTTTCATTTTGTTTTGTTTAACCAATTTATCCTTTATGTTGTCAAGAATTAAACATGCAACATTTCCATTGTTGTTTGCGCATGCTCTTAAAAAATCTCTGATATCACACATTACGGATCTTCTTAAAATTTCTTTTGCTTCATCTCGAGCTTCTTTTTTTATAAATTCCTTAATAACTTTGTTTATCTGTGAACCCATATTTATGTTATTAATGTAACAGGATGAGATGAACCATCAAGTAACCAAGAATTAACTAAACCTTCTGTTTTACCAGATAAATAAATAATGTTTAAAATTTCATCAATCACAATTAAATCTTTTTTACACAAATTTGATAAAATTTCTTTAAGTATTTTAGGATCAATTGACATTATTCTGTATAATTCCTTTATATCACTAAATCCTTTTTCATCATACATCATACAAACAATGTAATCCATTGTCATTTTTTCAAGTGCTGTAACTTTAATTTTTTCCATGTTGTAAATATAACAAAAATAATGATACGAAATACATTTATCATTTATTTTTCTCATAAAAATCTATAAGTGACCCAATACATTTCGCATCTCCGCTGCTGCTGAACATGTATTTATTTCTCAAATGTTCAACCATCTGGTCCAGTGTTAATTCATTCCAATCTATCCAACCTTTGGGTAATTCTTTGGGTAATTTTTCAGGATTTTTCATTTTCTTCTTCAATTCTTTTATATATCTTGCCGGCAATCTTCACAGTAGTATCTTATCCAATTTCCTTTGATTCTTGAAACGTTTTTGTTACTACCACAGTTTTCGCATATTGTATTGGATATACTTGAAGCAAATGAAATAGCTCCACGAATTTCTGAAATTGCACGTGTAAATTGACGATTCAATTCATCTTCTGGTAATTTTGCTTTCCAGGTGGACCAAACAACATCATCAAACTTTGGATTATCGTAATAAAATGAAAGATAACCGAATTTTTCCTTTATTTGCACAATTGTTATCTTTGGATATCCATTGGTTAGATGTTGAAACTTAAGCCAAGACATAAGTTCATCAAGCAATGAAAACCAACCATCACCACATTCAATACCTCTATCTAAAATTGGTTCATTAAAACGTTTAGTAGAATCAAATTCTGGATATAAAATTTGATATTTTTCTTTTAATTGTTCTTGTAGTTCTTTTTTCATGTTTTAAGTTCTTTTAAGAGATATTCAACCCATTCTTTGTAAAAATTAACATCATTTATTATTTCTTTGGACCTTCCAAAATCTCTATTAATTATTGGTTCAATTATTTTAATTCGTTGTTCTTCGTATTCAAAGACATAATTTTCAAGTCTTTTTCCATCATCACGAACTTCTGTATCCATTGACATGTTAATACCCAAGTTGTTTAATTGCAACTTAAAATTTTGTATTTCTTTTTTGTTTTTCATTGTTTAATCCCATTCATGTGGAAACATGTCTCTATTTTCAAGTCCGCATTTTAAAGCTGTTATTAAATCACAATGATAGGTTAAAATATCATCGTTGATTTTCATGCAAGTTATACCCGTCAAAGTGCTATTAAATTTCTCTATGTTGATGATCGGAAATTTTTTCACCATTTCATTTACTTCAGCATCTGTGAATCCTTCTTTGTATTTTGTTGGATAATTGTTTATGAATTTTTCTACGTTAAACTTTTGCATTTATTTTTTATTATTTTCATAGAATTTTTTAAATTCTCTCATCGTATGCTCTGATGAATTATCAAGAACAAATTGATTAAAATTTTCAATTGATTCTTTGAATGTTTTTATGTAATGACCTAATAATTTTCCAGTTAATTCCGGATGTTGAATCATGATCAAACGACCGTTGAATTTAACAGAAATTAACTTCATTTCATTGTCTTTTACCATGAGATCTTCAAGTTTTACTAACAATTCTGATTCTGGAAAATAATCATTAATTAATTTAAGAAAAACTCTTTTATCTTTTGAAAATGTCCTTTCTTCAAATCCTTGAACATTTGCCCATTCCAAGAATTCATTGTAAGTTTTTCTCTTTTTGTTTCTTTTCCTGTCAATGTGGTTAAGATTTTCGAATAAAAAATTCTTAACGTTAAAATATTTGGATTTTGTGATGAAATTGAAAATCTCAACCTTTGTATCAAATCCTAGTAAATATCTTTCAAAATCCAGATCAAGAAAAGTAAATATCTTTTTCGGATCCTGCGAAATTTTGATATCTGTTGATAATTTTCCTGAGAAATTTCTAAATGGATACACAAGACCTGCAAAACCAAATTTAAGACCCAAAACATGCGCAAGTTTGCCTGTAAGATTACCAACAGGATCCCATGAAAAGAAATAAGGAGCGAATTCCCAGTTTCTGACAGGCTGAGGGATGATGTCAATCTGGTAATTTTTGTACGGAAATGTGTAAACGCCTCCGTTGTTGATGATAAATTTTGTATCAAATTCAGTTTCAATTTTTTGTCTTACATCGGTAAGTTGCCCGTGATTACGTATCAAAACATCAAGATCCCCATGAGTTTCCTTTGTACGAAAATATTTGATGAATCTAACATCTGTGTCAAGTAACTTTTCAATACGAGGTTTCAGCTCTTGAGCTATTTTCTCATGCTCAACTGTGTTATTTCGTACAGTGTTAATACTGAATTTTTTAAGTGCTTTTCCGCCCATTATGTACTTCCCTTTCTTTTTCCAATTTTTAATCTTTTTTCTAAAAATTTATTTATGACTTTTTTCTGTAAATATTTAATTTTTTTACTAAATTTCTTTATGTTTGATGTGTATCCATCACCACCTCCACCCTTGTTTAAATTGTATCCTACTTTGGGATTTGTTGCATCCAACTCAGAGATCCAAAATATTTCTCTTTCGTTTAGTTTATCTTTTTTGCAATATTCTAAAATTTCTTTCTTGAAATTCTTTTTCCCATGCTTTTTTATTGAATTGTTTAAATACACACCAGATCCAAAATAATTTTTATTGTCAAATATTGTTTGTCCAACGTAAATTTTATTTGTGATTAAATTTGTTGTTTTGTAAATATACATAAATCTGTTTTATTTTATATATTTTAAAACAAATTGATGCATTAATTTAATGCAAAAATCCCATGCAAATCCTACTCATACGAAAAAAAGATGGAAAAATTTTATCTTTTCCATCCTTATTTATATACATGATATGTTAAAAGTTTAAATTATTCTTCCGGTTTATTTTTTGATAACTCTTCAGGATTTGGTGAAATACCCTTTTTCCTTATTTTGATGTATTGATCATTCGTTTCAAGATCAGATTGAGTCATTTTCAGGTATTTTTCTGCAAGAAATCTTGCATCGAAAAATGGTACATCAACGGGTAAACCATCTACATCAGTTTCTGAAACCATCAGGCCTAACATGCTTTCAACGAAACCAACTCGTTTTTCCATTATTTCCTGATGTTTCATTTCTTCAAATAAATTATCTTCATTAAATCTTAAACCAATTGCACTTTTAAAAAGTTGGTCACCGGCCAGTTCCGGATATTTAAGAAAAATTTGAATTGTTAAAGGTTTGAGAATAATTTCCTGAAAAATTGAACGAATTCTTGTTATGAATCTTGCGAACCGTATTTCTTCTCTGCTCATTCCATCTCCACCAACCGCAAATGTACCACCTCCACCGGATCTATCGAAACGCTCGAATGGAATTTTACTATCTTCTTTCAATTTGTTGTAAAAATATTCAAGTGTTTGTGTTTCTGTTAACTGAGGACCTTGACCTCCTATTGTATCAATATCAACGGATTCACCTTGTTTCGCAGGAAACATGTAATTTTTGTAAAATGGTAAATCCGGAGTTCCATCGACTGATACTTCACCTGATTCATAATCAAGTTTTATATCTTCCTTGTACATTGAAATGAGTTCAGCAAGAGATTCTTTTGCTTTCGCAGGTGATTTTGTTCCGATCGGTACAACCATTTTTAACCTGTATGATGAATTCATTATGTTCCAAATGATTCTAGAATTTTCAAGTATTCTTAAAAGGTTAAACGAACGTATGAGTCGTTCAACGTAGGATATTCTATTTGTTATGTTTTCTTTTGCGTACGATAGGTAAATGATCTGTTCATCGGAAATTTCTCTTTTCATTGCAATGATGTCTTCATTTTGCACCCAGATCTTTTGAATTGCTCCATCATCATTTTTTTTGATACCTGGTCTAATTGATGCTGAGTCTATTTCCTTGAATCCAATGATATTTTTTGCATCTTCGCTGTAAACAATTTCAAATGCAAGCGTACCGTCAATTAAAAATTGCTTAAAATACCCCCATGCATTATTTCCCTCGTTGAATTTAAAAAAGTTGTAAAGTCTGTTAAATGCATCATTGATGTATGATACTATCTCAGCCTGCACATCATCCTTGAGAACTCTCTTTAGATACGTTGTTTCAGGTACACAAAATACATTACGATCATCCAGTATTATTGTTTCATCCGCAATGGTTTCAATGATAAATTCAATTTCACCGTTTAATGAAAATTTTCTTAAGTATTCCCTTTTTTGAATGTAATCAGCTTTATCAAAATACGCGATGTATTTTTTATGACCAATATCGGAAAGCGCTAAGGAATAAAGAAAATCTGTTGGCATGTAACCTTGATTCCCAAGTTCCTGTTCTGTAACACCTGTCGTTTTAGATTGTTTAATGACTTGCTCATCCCAATTCATCCCAAGTGATGCAATTTTTCTAAGTGTTTTGGAAACTGACCATCCACTTGTTGGTGTCATATCCATTCTTCGTTTATCTAAAAACCCTGCCATTTAGTTTAATTTATTTTATATATCCTTTTGAGTTTTTAAATCAATTTGTTGGTTTATGACTGGAATTTGCTATTATTTCACCAGCAAATACATTTTGATCGTAATGTTTGCGAATTCCGTTCATTTGAAATTGTATCATTTTTATCGGTATTGGATTAAAATGCCAAGCATCAGTTCCAACATTGATCATGTTCCTTTGAACTTTCCAAGTACCATGAATATGTCCGACTATGTTAAACATGTCACAACTTGCATTTGTTGGGTAATGATTCAAGTAAACATCTTCACCATCTATCTCTATGATTGCATCAGTTAAAACTTTGTCAAAATACAAAAGTAACTTTGAATCTGAAATTTCAATTTTTGATGTTTTTTTTTCATCGTAATTTCCTTTGATTAGCCACTTGGTACCCTTTATTTTTTTTAAATTTTCAAGTCCTTCTTCTGTAAAAGAAACATCACCCAAATGTATGAATAAATCATCTTCTTCAATTTGTTGAAGATTTTTCAAAATTTCATCATCAACTTCTCCTGAGTCTTTGAAAACTAGATCTCTACCGTACAAGTTTAATCTTTCATCACCGAAATGTGTATCAGCACTGAACCAAACATTATTCCACCAAGAAATATTGTGTTTTTTCATTTGTTTTGTTTTTTTATTCGTTCCATGTAGTATTTATTGTAAATGGTACCCAAAGAATTCCCAACAATATCTTCATTTCTGATGAATGGAATTGTATCCCAATCATCGTAACTTATGATCTTGAAATTTGAAATTCTATTTACAATGTAACTTCGATACGCAAATCCCATGTTAATGTTGGAATAACCTTCAAATAATTCTTTAACTTTAAGCCAATCCAAAAAGAATTTTACAATTTCATTAATGTTTATAAAATTTTCTTTCCATAATTCAGATTCATCTTTTTCCACCAATTGCTTAAATTTTTGATAATAAGTTTCCATGATTGCAACTTTAACCATGGGAGGAAGAAATGTAAAATTTATGCCAGATATTAAGTTATGTTCATGCGTTGACCAAATTTTATGTAAAAATAATACAGGACGTGTGTCGTAAAAAGATAAAACATCTTTGTATTTTGGGTCATATTGAAACGTGTAAAATTTTGCAGGCCTGATTATTTTACTTTTGGGTGTAAAATCATTTTCATCCAGTCTAAAAGCATCATTCGGTTCAGATTGAACAACGTAGTATTTGTAAAAATCATTTTGAAGTTCTTTTACGTATGTAGCATCCTTTCTATTTTTGTAGTAAGACTTCTTAGGGCTTTCCATACAGTTCCTTTTCCGTTACAATTATGAATTTGTAACCAATTTTAAGTGCGTAAGATTTTGCAGCGGAAAATTTAGATAAATTTGTTAAATATTCATGCATTGCAGCATTGTAATTTTTTAATTTGTTTAATGATTCCCTGTTTGGTTTTAACGGTTTGTTGAGTTTTTTACGAGGTTTAACTTCTACTATGTAATCTTGTGTTTCACCTGATGGTTTTTTGATCTTTGCGTAAAAATCAACGAAATAATTTCGTGTTTTATCTGTTAATGTATCCAGATAAGGTATTGAATACGGTTCGGATGACCATTTCAAAACGGACGGATCAAGATCACAAAAAACCATGAATTTTCGTTCGTAGGAAGATCTGAAAATAACTTCACTTAAATCTCCTATGTATTTTTCTTTATTTTTAACTTTGTATTTCCCACTCATGTAACGAAATGATGGGACAACCTTTTTTATGTTTTTAACCATGTTCTTATACGTTGTAAATGTTGGTGTTTGAAATACTTACTGATTTTGTAACAGAATGTGGATGAAGTTTTCGGAAGCCTTTTGCTAAACCGTTTAATATCATTCTTGTGAAATATGCAAATGGATTAAATGATTTATCCGGATCAAATTTACGCCAGTAACTTATTATGTCCAAATGCGCAAATGCCATGCAATCATCCTTATCTTCTTTATACTTGTAACTAAATTTACTATCTGTTAACCGTTTTGTCATAAGCATAAGTAATTCAAGTGCTCGTGGTGTAAGTTCATCAATTTGTTTTGATTTGATTATTTCCGATCTAAATTCTTTAGGATCTACAAAATAATTTCCTTTTTTTCTTGCCATTCATATATTTATTTTTTAAGTTCTATTCATGTATTTTAAATACACATGTTTTAAAAGGTTTTAATTAAAACGACAAAACCTGAACAATATGTTCAGGTTTTGTAGAATAAAAAGTGTCAATTATTTGTTTTTAATTTCTCTTGTAATCTTTATTTGCTTTCGAATTCTAGTTAACTTTGCAACTTCAGCATTTAATTTTTTAAGTTGTTTTTGTGCTTTAGCGATCTTTTTTGGATCAACATCAAGTTTTGATGTTTCAGCTTTTATTTCAGCCTTTTTCTTTTTAGAAGCAATCTGTGCACGTATTTTTATTTCTCTTTGAGATTCTTTCTTCAATTCAGCTTTTAACTTTTTACGCTTAGCCCCATCTGTTTCTCTTTTAATAAGTTGTCTTATTCTAATTTGCTTTTGAATTGACTTAGTTAAAAGAACTAAAAGAGTTCCAACTGCTGCTACAACTAAAACAGGCACAACTAATCTTCTACCTGTTTTAACTAATCTTCTACCTGTTTTAAGATTTTTAGCGAATTTTATATTTTTTGCATCAACTTTACTATTATATGCATGTTTTTGTACATTTGTTAATTTATTCCATGCTGCGTCACTAATTTCAAGAATTAACTCTTCATCAAGAACTTCTAACTCTTCATCAAGAACTTCTAACTCTTCATCAAGAACTTCTAACTCTTCATCAAGAACTTCTAACTCTTCATCAAGAACTTCTAATTCCTCATCCAATATATCTTCCGAAATAAGTACTTCAGGGTTTGAATAAATTTCTTCTCTTAATTGAAAGCTTGTAAATGATAAAACATGATCTTCTTTGTAATTTTCCATTATTTGTTTTT